>Ga0164296_1002496_pt1 | contig 18281 bp, 37 predicted proteins | sample GEODES057metaG_FD_113533 | JGI IMG/M metagenome (GOLD analysis project Ga0164296, IMG submission 113533) | Dystrophic lake water microbial communities from Trout Bog Lake, Wisconsin, USA - GEODES057 metaG | ecosystem: Environmental > Aquatic > Freshwater > Lake | place: USA: Trout Bog Lake...
ACAGCAGAGTTAATACGAAAGGATAGAAGTAATGGCAGATAACGAACAACCCGAGATTAACGACAATGTGCGGGATAAAGCGCTTTTGGATACCTTTAAGCGTATCGCTCAGGGAATCCCTCGACCGATGATGCGTCAGCGTGGGGATGAAAGACCAGCAAAATTTAACCGAGTGGAGGACAAGTAATGCCAGAAGTAGTGGTAGACCTAGATAACTTGAAGTATCTGGAACAAGTAGAGCGTAACGCACAACACTTGGCAGATGGGGTGGACGCTTTAAAGGCGGGGGATGACCAAACAGCCACTCTGTTTAAAGGCGCCCTTGAAAGCCTTATAACAAGTCTCATTCAAGAGTAGTTAATACGTCACAGTATTGCCTATATACAGTCATTTCGACTCATGGCTTGAAAATACGGGTTTTTTGTATCAAGACGCATAGGTAGAGTCTAAAAAGCTATAGGTAGAGTCTGAAAACCTGTCAATAGGGTCTCAAAACCTACGTTTATACGCCCTTGTAAGCCTCACGCGTGCGCGTATAGAACGAAAAAATGCGTAATACGTCACCGTTTTTGGGCCCATAATACGTCACAGTGCTCGGAATGCGTAATACGTCACAATAATTGTATCCGAACGGTGGAGAAAACAGCATAACCTCAGGTCAGAGAGGTGGCGGATAATACGTCACAGCCCCTTCGCGAACCTATTACGAATAATATCTATTCGAATTGCGTAATACGTCACAGGTTTCAGTGCGTAATACGTCACAGCAGCTAGACGCATAATACGTCACCGTACTCAGCGCGTAATACGTCACAGGTTCTTGCAGCTAGGGGGTGCTGTGCTTGAGCCGTGTTTTCCGCATACTACCAGATGGTCGAGCTCCCCCCTTGAAAATAATTCTGGTGGTCTGATTTGACAGGGTTATCAATCTCGTGTATACTTGTGGGACACCAAACGAAAGGAGCAAATAATGAACAATGGAACTAACACGATGAGTTACGAGCAGGCTGTAACGTTTGCTATGGAATGTAGGGTTGAGGCAGATTTTCAAGCGGCTCAATTATCTGAACTGCCTGAAATTTGGGTTGAATCCTCCCTCGACGAGGAGACCTATGAGTCTATCCAAGAAACCCTACCTGATGTAGTTGCTGACTATGAGGAATTGTGCTACTCAACCAAAACCCTATTGGATGCGTTGGAGTGTATCCGAGATGGGCTCACTAGGGCTTATGAACTTATTGAAGAATATGAGCCTGAGGCTTGACAAAAGTTATCAACCTGTGTTATAATATTAGGACACCAAACGAGAGGAGTAATAATGATTGAAACTATGGATAGGGCATCAGTGAAGATGCTAGCAGAGAAGGCAGAGAAGGCACTTGAAGCGTTGGCTCAGGAGATGGGCGTGACATTCAAGCGTGGCAACGGATCATACGATTCTGCGGCTGGCACATTCTCATTCAAGGGTGAGTTCGGAGTTGAAGGCTCAGGGCGCTCCAAGTTTGAGCGTGATGTTAAGTATCTGTTCAAATCAGGGCTTACGGCGGATGACTATGAACGCGAGTTCGTATCTAGTGGCAAACGGTTCAAGATTGTGGGAATCAACTTGCGAGCGCCTAAATATCCGGTTCAGGCTACTTGCCTTGACGATGGCAGGTCATACAAGTTTCCTGAGACCAGTGTTCGTCTCGCTCTTGCGTCATCCCAAATTGGGGTGGCGTAAGGGCTTGACAGCCACTAACAAACTGTGTTATACTATTGGGGAACCAACGAAAGGAGAATGAAATGGGAGACAGAGGAAATATCGCAGTAATCAACAAAAAATGGAACAGTGATGAGTATGAGGGCATCTTCCTTTACAGCCACTGGGGAGGCCACCGGCTAGAGCGCACTGCTCGCAACGCCGTAGCAAACTCTGAAGGGCGAGTGGGAGACCCGTCTTACTTGGCACGCATCATCTTTTGCCACATGATTATTGAGGGTTTTACCAATGAGGTCGAAAGTTTATATGGTCTTGATGCTATCAACTATCAGATTGACCCTGACGAAATCTCTAGTCAGGCTCAGAATCTATTGAAGGCTGTTGTGGATGAGTTTATGAACACTATTGGTTACGGCATTAGCCTTCATGGGGCTGGAGACCAAAACAACCCGACAGTAGTAGTAGATGCTGACACCGGCGAGATTTGGATTGATGACAAGTACCCAACTTCGGTAGAAGAAATTATTGCCAACCGACTTGACAGCCTTAGCACAGTCTGATATACTTGAGGATACCAACAAACGAAAGGATACAAAATGCCAAACTGGGTTTACAATTCAATTTCAATGACCGGAGATGTAAAGAAACTCAAGCAGATCAAAGATTTACTTGGGAAGCCTTACAAGGGCATGGAGAATGGGGAGATTAACTTCCTGAACTTGATCGCCCCACCTGACGAGCATTGGGAGGCTTATGCCAACCCTGAAGAGCAACTGCTCTCAACGGAGGCCAAGAATGCCAATCCCTACAACTGGTATGACTGGAACTCCCAAAACTGGGATACCAAGTGGAATGCGTGCGAAACCAATGCCGAATTGTTTGAGAACTCTCAGCAACTGGCCTTACATTTTAGCACCGCATGGTCTCCCCCAAGGCCTGTAGTCAATGCTCTGGCTCAAGCCTGTATCAACCTTAACCTAGAGATGAACTATCGCTGGGAAGAGGAGCAAGGCTTTGGCGAGGAGTGGGAACTTGACGGCGACGAGTGGAACTTGATAAGCGAGTGGGACATGCCAACCAACCATGCCGAGCATGATGCTCTGGGCAAAGAGTGTGTTTGCGAGTGGTCCGAATACGAAGACGAATGGTATGACGACTGCCCACGACCAGCATTAACCGAAACAACCAATACGTCACAGGTGATGGGCGTCTAATACGTCACCACTATACGGAAGGAGAATGTTATGGGAGGATTTAAGAGGGGTCGAGCTATAGGCCGAGCAACGGGGCATGGCACTGGCCGAAAGCGTCGTTGACAGATGGACAACAATCTGTTATACTCTATGTCAGGTCGGGTTACAAAAAAACTTGTAATCCGGCTTGACACCAGAGAAGAGAATGTGCTATACTGTTTACCAAGACGGAGAGCAAATAAATTTGCTAACTGACTTGACAGGCTGAAAGACCTGTGTTATACTGTAGGTATCAACCCAAACGAAAGGAACCAAATGAAACAAGACATGAAAGACGCATTCGAGGAATACGAAAGCCACTACCGTTCAGCCTGTTACTCTGCCGAGGATGCACAGTATGCGCGGAACAACATGGACAGTAGCATTGTCCGCTCTGTAGACGAGTGCGATGAGGTGAACATTGACGACATGGATGCCAGCGATATTAAGTGCGCCATTGACTCGTTGAATAACAAGCGTGACGAGATTGAGTCCGAAAAAGATGAGGCCGAAAGTTATGTTTCCTCTCTTGAGACTGTGCGTGACGAGTTGGATGGCGCTATCGAGGCCCTGAACTCTTTGTTAGATGCCTACAATGCTCAGCCCCAAATTAAGGTTGGCGATATTGTAAAGGTTGAAAAGTACAATCTTCAAACCTACAGGGTTATTCATATCCATGGCGAATGGGCTTTGGGGGTTCCCATGATGGACCCACAATTCCACAGCGAGCCTATTGTGGCTACCTGCGAGGACTTGTTTTTTGTGGAGTCGACTGACGAGACTGACGAGGCGGCATAGGTCTGACGGGGGGGAGGTTTCCTTGATCGCCTCCCCCCTGTCAATTCAGTGGGCGGTTTTAGAACGATGGGCTGCCCGCTGACTTGACAGTTCCTTGACCATGTGATATACTTGTATATACCAACGAGAGAGAGGAATTAAATGAGGGTTTTAGATTTATTCTGTGGAGCCGGTGGCGCTGCGATGGGGTATCACCAAGCAGGCTTTGAGGTGGTTGGCGTAGATATTAAGAATCAACGCAACTTCCCATTTGAGTTTCATAAGGCTGATGCTTTAGGGTTTCCGCTGGAGGGGTTTGACCTTATCCACGCTTCTCCTCCCTGTCAGGCGTACTCTATTACGGGCAACTTGGCTAGGGCTCAGGGCAATAAGCAGTCAGAGATTGATCTTGTGGAGCCTACTCGCCAACGACTGATTGAGTCGGGGATTCCCTACATCATCGAAAATGTTATGGGCGCTCCGTTGATTGACCCGATCATGCTTTGTGGGTCTTCATTTGGGCTCAAGGTTCGCAGGCATCGCCTATTTGAGTCTAGTTTCCCACTGACCTCGCTTTCTTGCGATCACAAGGGACAAGGGCGACCTGTGGGTGTGTATGGCTCCAAGAATGACGACATTCCGCAGGGTGGGCGAACAGCCCGAACTTTAGAAGAGGGACAAGAGGCTATGGGCATCGACTGGATGCCATGGAGTAACTTGGTTCTGTCCATACCACCGGCTTACACAAAATTCATTGGCGAGCAAGCCAAAGAGTATTTGACAAACCATAAACAATATGCTATACTTTAACTATCAACCTAACGAAAGGAAAAAATGAACACGACAACTCTAACCGGCAACCTGACCAAAGACCCTGAGATTCGCTACACTTCCGAGGGCAACGGCTTTGCTAACTTCTCTATTGCGGTGAACCGGCGTTATCAGACGAATGGCGAGTGGCAGGAACAAACATCTTTCTTCGATGTGATCTGCTGGCGCGATCTTGCTGAAAACGCGGTGCTGAGTCTGGGCAAGGGCGACCGAGTAACTGTTACCGGCTACCTTGAGCAGCGAACTTGGACTACCCACGAAGGCCAGAATCGCTCTCGAATCGAACTTGTGGCTGATGACATTGGTGTCTCGCTCAAGTTCCGATCAATCTCGAACTCACAGCCAGAATACACTTCTGCTAAGTTCTAAATAATCTCCTTGCTGGAGAGCAGGCTAGGGTACACCTTTCTCCCCTAGTCTGTATGGGTTGGTACCCCAGTGTGGCGAGACCTCGTGGGTTTCTTCATTTCCCTGCGGGGTTCTCGTCACACAATACGTCACCAGCTTTGGCGCATAATACGTCATGGTATTATGATGCGTAATACGTCACGGGCTTTGGCGTGTAATACGTCACCGTTACCTGACGTGCCAGCAAGAGCTCTCTTGGGGGGGCGGACTAACAAAACTTTGGGCCTACAAAGTGTTCCGTCTTCCAAGACATACTTGACACAGCGATGAAACTGTGTTATACTTTTTGTCGGGTCGGTGAGACCCTTGAGTAATGGAACAGCCTGAAGGCATGGGCTATAAGGCGGAAAAACTCAAGGTAATCACCTCTTCCCCGTACTGACTACAGTGCCATGCCATGCCATGGTTAAGGCGACACTGTGAAGTCTCACCGGCCTGACGATTTGACACGGACTACCAACCTGTGCTATAATAGATACTACCAACGAGAGAAAGGAAATACCATGAGCGAATACGATGCTTACATCAAGTCAGAGTTCGGGGAACTAGCGGGGAAGACTGTCCTCGGGGTCAGAGCCCTGAAGCAACCAGAGATAGAAGACCTGTATTGGCAGGACTTTGACCATAAGCCTGCGATGGTCATCATGTTTACCGATGGCACTTGCCTTATCCCATCTGCCGATGAAGAGGGTAATGGGCCGGGATTTTTAATTATGGGCGAAGCACAATAAGTATTTGCTAATTGAATCAAACTGTGTTATAATATATATACCAACCTAGAGAAAGGAAATAACAATGGGATACTATGTAACTACTACTGAGGTGGACTTCGTGATTGAGAAGGACAAGTGCGATGCGGCGCTTGCCGAGATGAAGTGTATCAATGGGCCTGAGTTCGATCACTTAAAGAATGGTGGCTCTTGGGGGCCGGATGGCGTAAATGAGAAATGGTATTCGTGGATGCCAGCATCATTCGATGAAATCTCTAGCATTGCTGAGTTCTTTGAGTTGCTTGGCTTTGAGGGTAATGGCGAAGACTTGGAAGGCAACTTTGCTCTTGGCTTTTACGAAAGTAAGACAGGTGACGAAGATGTATTCTTCGAGTATCTGGCTCCATTCGTTCGCTCTGGCTCATATGTTGAGTGGCGTGGCGAAGATGGTGAACAATGGCGTTGGCTTTTTAAAGATGGCGAAGTTATCACGCAAAAAACTGAGATAGTTTGGGTTTGACAACCCATTCTATCTGTGCTATAATATTTACTACCAACCTAGAGAAAGGAAATAATAATGAGCAACCTTGACAAAATGTGGGAAGATGTAGAGTATGAACTACAGGGGGCAGACTCCATAGTGTGGGATGGATGCCACAAAATCTATCTACATATGGACTCCGAGCAGACTGCACTTATGGAGAGTTACGGATACGACGAGCCTCTTATCAAGGCAGACGATCTTTCGGCTTCAGAGATGCTTCAGATTCTGAAGGAATGGTATGACGATTCTTGCGGATTGCGATTCATTCAGTCTGTGCGAACTGTGAAGGGTGACCCTAACGAAGGCTACACAAACCTTATCCCACAGGGAGCCGGATACGATGACGAGGAAGATGACTACTGCGATCACGAGTATGATTCTTATTGTGATAAGTGTGGACTTGCTTCGTAAGAAAAAGTGTGATATAATAGTTGTACCAACCTAGAGAAAGGAAACAAAATGACTGAAGTAGCAACCTATACAACCACCGACAACCAACGAGTAACGATCTACTATGACTTGGATAACTACAGTGACCCTCGCGAGTGGGACAACCTTGGCACGATGGTGTGCTGGCATGGGCGCTATGACCTTGGAGACGAGCAACCGAAGATTAGCCCTAGTGAGTATCTGGAGGACTTGCCTGAAGGCACTGTGACCCTGCCGTTGTACCTCTACGACCACGGAAGTATAACCATGAACACGAGCGGGTTCTCATGCCCATGGGATAGCCGTCAAGTAGGGTTCATATACGCCACGCCTGAGGATATTGCCAAGGGCGGTGCGGACCCTGAATTGACGCTGGAGATTCTGAAGGGCGAAGTCGAAACCTATGACCAATACCTGCGAGGCGATATCTACGGGTATGTCGTCGAGAAGGGTGAGGCCTGCGACCACGGCGACACGCACTGGGAGCGCATGGATTCTTGCTGGGGATACTTCGGAGACGAAGGTATCGAACAGATTAAATCAGAGTGGCCGGAGGTCGCTTAATACGTCACTGCGCTTAGCGCATAATACGTCACGAGCGCTAGGCGTATAATACGTCACCAAGTTCGGACGGTATCCCCTCCCTTTCTCGGGGAACCGTACCAAGGGGGCGGGCGGGTAAACCTTTCTCCCCGTCCGCTCCCGTCTTCGACTTGCACAGCTCCGACTGGTCTGCTATAATAGATAGCGTTAACCGCTACCAAAGAAATTTGGCAAAGTGACTTGACAAGGGTTCTGAGTCTGTGTTATACTTATAGAGTACCAACGAGAAAGGTTGAAACAATGAGCAAGACTACTTCATACGAGAAGATCACCAATCAGATCGTGGCCATGCTGGAAGGTGGCACGATTCCATGGCGCAAGCCTTGGAACGCTGGCGGGTCTCTCGCCACGTCATTGAGCAGTGGCAAGCACTACCGAGGCATCAACCAGATGATTCTTGGCCTGATCGCACTTATCGAAGACTATGACTCATCAATCTGGGGAACCTATGCTCAGATCGAGAAGCATGGCGGGCAGGTTCGTAAGGGTGAGAAGAGCACTGCGGTAACTCTCTGGAAGCCATTCGACGCAGTAGACAAGGATGGCAAAGAGATCAAGCGATTCTTTATGACCACGTTTAACGTCTTCAACGTCTCGCAGGCAGACTGGGCAGGCGAGAAGCCCGGCCACGTCGAAGCAGTGGAGCATGACGCAATCGCTGAAGCCGAGGCTATCGCTAACGCCTACCTTGCCAGCGGGCCAACGTTCTCAACCGGCGGTGATCGTGCCTACTACAGGCCTAGCACCGATGCCATCAAGGTTCCTGAGATGGGCTACTTCAAGAGCGCAGAGACCTACTACTCAACGCTGTTCCATGAGATGATTCACTCCACCGGTCACGACTCACGACTCGCCCGAGATGGAGTCACCGAGGGCCACGTATTCGGGGATGCTGACTACTCGCGAGAGGAACTAGTCGCTGAGATGGGAGCCGCATTCTTGTGCGCCGGTGCTGGCATCAATCCCGACGAGACTCTGACCAATAGCGTGGCCTACGTTCAGAACTGGCTTAAGGTTCTCAAGGGTGACCCCAAGATTGTAGTAGAGGCCGCAGGTAAGGCCCAGAAGGCTTGCGACCACGTTCTGGAGGCTATGGCCATGGAAGAGGAGAACGTGGCTTAGAACGAAATCTAGGGGAGTCTCGGACGAGTTCCGAGAATCCCCGCCTAATACGTCACCGGTTCAAGCGTATAATACGTCACCGAATACAGGTGCTTAATACGTCACGGGTTTCATGCTGGTCATATTCACTAATCAAGGTAGACCGATCATAGTTATCCACAGCTGTGGAAATCCTGTGGATAACCACCCCCCAATTTCCACAGGATTTCCACAGGTGAAATGGCACACGAGGCTATCAAGGTGTGCTATACTTTAGGTATCGAAGGGAAGGACCCCGAGAGAAAGGAACCTAATGAACGAGCAAGACCAACGCATCAAGGAAGCACTGGCCGACTACTACGCCAACCCAGATGACTACTCATTCTACGATTGGGAGGAAATCTTTGAAGACCGAGACCCCCTTGAGTTTTTATAGGGGGGTCAAAAGTTTACCAAAAGTTTACCAAGTTTGGTAACATCAACTAGAAAAGTGTGCTATAATATAAGTATCGAAGGGAAACACCCCGAGAGAGGAAGGTCAAGATGTACCGCTTTACCGCTCACTGCTCCAATTGCGAGCAGATCACCCGACAAGCCCCCAAGGCTAGTTGGACTGACACCACCACCACGCTTAACTACGCTTGCGGAGAGTGTGGAACCCCCGCCGAGAAGGCCACCGTACGGGCCGACTGGTACACCATGCCCGCCGAGCACGCCCTGAGGGCGTAGGGCGCAGGGTGGGGGGTCCGACCCCCCACCCGACCCCAGATCTGCGCCCAGCGCAAAATCTGTGGATAACTTTTAGGGTTCTGGCTTGACAGGGTTAGCATATTGAACTATAATATAAGTATCAAGGGGAGACACCCCGAGAGAAGGGAAACAATGGAGACTATCATTATCACACCAACGGGAGCAGATGCTCACCAATTGGACACCACCGAGGGCACTCTTAAGGCGCTACAGGGGACAGTAGGGGGCTTAGTTCAATGCTTGCCATTCCCCATTCAAGGCGTCGATGCTTGGGTGAACGAGGAAGGCAAGTACGCCACTTGGGAGGATGCTGAGGGCAACATTCACGAGGGCTTGCCAATGAACATGTTAGCCACCGCTGTTATGGATCAAGCAGGCTACCTGTTCGCCGGTGACTGGATTAGCGGAAACATGGTGCTAACCACTTGCGACGAGGAGGGCAACACTCAACCCCTGACCAACTCGCAACTACACCAAGCGATAGACCTAATCAACCAGAGCGCTAGGGCACTCAATGGGGAGGGGTAACCCTCCCCATTGGGGTTAGAAAAGTTTACCAAAAGTTTACCTAATCTGGCTTGACAGGTGCGTTAGTAGGGTGTAATATATATATCACAAGGGCGAAAGCCCCAGAGAAAGGAAAAAAAGATGGACCCCATCGAAATTGAGGAAATGGAATTCGAAGCCGAAGCCCAAGAGGCTTACGAACTCACCATGAACATTAGCGCCCGATTCATGGCCGAGCGTAGCGGTATGGTGGACTACTACGAGGGAGCCTACTAGATCGAGGGGGGCGGGGGGAAACCCCCGCCCTACCCCGGCCCAAAGCGCGACCAGCGTAAATCTGTGGATAACTTTGTTTGACAAGCGCTAGTAAAGCGTGATATAATATATATCAGAGGGGCAAGGAGCCCCGAGAAGGGAAACCAAAATGGCTACATCGTACATAGCAGTAGAAGGCAAGCAAGCAAGCGCCCTAGTTCACCACATGGAGGAAGGTCTGGTGTCTATCGCCATCAACGGCTGGAGTTTCAGCGAGCAGGGCGACCACTACGCTAGCGAAGCGGTACATGTGCGCATGACCATAGAGCAGGCTCACGAAATCCTAGCGCAAATCAGCGCAGGCTTGGAGAACCCCACCGAGTAGGGAGCAGGGCGGGGGGTCGCACCCCCCGCCCGACCCGACCAGCGCAAAAACTTTTTAAGAAATTGGGCAAAACCGCTTGACAAGCATTAGCAAGGTGTGTTATACTGTATAACAGAGGGGAACAAGCCCCGGAGGAAGGAAAACCAAAATGGAAGCAATCGAAATCTACGGATGCGGAACTTGCGACAAGCAGAGCGAGACCAACGAGGGTTGGACTACTGACATGGTAAGCGGAGAAATCTTCTGCTCAGAGTGTAGCGACCCTACGAACTGGTAGCCAGATTAGGGCGGGGGTAACTCCCCGCCCTACTTGACAACCTTAGCAAAGTGTGTTATAATATAACCAACGGGGAACAAGCCCCAAGAGAAAGGGAAATGAAAATGGGAAACTACAACGGTTGGAGCAACTACGCAACTTGGCGCGTGAACTTTGAAATGTTCGACGGGTTCTGGTCGCCCGAGCAGGTGACCCCCGACACGCTTGAAGACTACGCAGACGAGGAAATGCGAGAGAACGCAAAGGGCCTAGCCTTGGACTACGCGCGCGCGTTTCTGGCGGATGTGGACTGGCGCGAAATTGCCGAAGCCATTAACGAGAACATCGACGAGGAAGACGAAGACGAGGAGGGGGAGGAGTAAAAAACTCCCCTCGTGACTTGACACACACTAACAAAGTGTGCTATACTATAACCATAGAGAAAGGAGCCCAAAATGTGGGCATGGAAAGCAATAGAGGAAGTAGGCGGACAGGTTCTAGCCTTAGTAATGTTCGGGGCGTTCGTAGTGGCAGGCACTTGGCTACTAGAGAAGGGTAAGCGATGAGCAGGAAAAACAAAAACTACGCCAAAGGAAAAAACAGCGGGCGAAAGTTTGACAAAAGAAACCGCCCCGAGGAGTTTGACGGGGGCGAAGTATTCTATCAGATTAACGAGGATGCTAGAATGTTTAAGGGGGTACGCAGTGCCTAGTAAGGCGTGGAAAATCACGCTGGGCGAGTTCAGCGTGGTAATTAACGCGGGTCGCGCGGAGGAAGCTCTGGAAGCGGTCTATCTTAGTGCGCGTAGTATACCACGCGAAGCCTACGAAGTCAAGGAGATAGCAGAATGAAAAAAAATAAAGAAACTTACCTAGAGTACTTGACAGCACTTAGTAAAGTATGTTATAATATAGACATGGCAAAAACACGAAAGACCAAAACAGGGAGCGCGATCCACCTAGCCGCGCTACAGTCACCGGCCCGCGTTATCCAGTCGCGGCCCAAAGTAACAAGCAAGGCGGCTTGTCGTCGCAACAAATGGGGGCGCTACGAAGATTAAAAAATCTTGCTAGGTGCTTGACAAGCATACAAAAGTGTGTTATACTATATACAACAGGGAGAAAGGAACCCCAAAATGAATAGTTACGATTACGCCATGAAATCACTAGCCGACAGGGCGCAGGAAGTTTTAGATGCGGGTCTTAGTTTGGGAAACCATGAGGCCATGACCCTATGGGAAATATCGCAAACAAAGTTTTACTGGACTGACGTTCAAAAAGTTTGGGACTTTGTTTATTCCTACGATGTTTGACAGCGCTAAAAAACTGTGCTATAATGTATATATCAAGGGGGAAAGCCCCCCGCGAGAGAGGAAAAAAATGAATGACTTTGACGCAGACTTCTACTACAACTCACTGGACGACTACGCAGAGGACTACTTTGCGTACGGCGATGCCGACGTGTACGAAATAAACTGCTTGGCAGAGGATGCCCTCGCGGGGGAGTACGACTTCTAGGGCGCTAGGGCAGGGGCGGGGCGAAAGCCCCGCCCCGATAGCTCTAACGCAAGTCTCCGCGCTTAACTTGACAACACATAAAAGTTTGTGATAAAGTTGTGGAGGGGGGCGGGGAGGAGGTTTAGTAGATCATTCAATGATCGAAATACTCAGCGCAGAAAGGGCGTGAGGTTCGCGCTGGTCTCGCGTGGCCCTAGCGTACGCTTAAGGAAAATTCTGCCCAAAGTGACTTGACAAAGTTCTGTTATCGTGTTATACTATAATCACCAACGAGAAGGAGATAACAATGGAACTTAACCAAGATTCAGAAATCTACAACACTGTCGCTTGCTTGGACTGTGTAGACGCAGGCGTTAACGCGGACTACAGTCAAATGACCGCAGACAGGGAGGCGGAGGTTCGTAGCGCTTACGCTTTCTTGGCTAATGACGGCTACAGGGCTATTATTGACACCTACGAAGAGGCGGTATTTTCAGGAACTCCCTGTGCTGTTTGCAACTCTTCACTAAAGGGATACCGCTACGCTACGGAACTAATCCCCCTGTGACTTGACAGGGGTTAGAAATCTGTGCTATAATGTACATACCAAAGAGAAAGGGAAAACCAAATGATGGTAACCGTAGAAATGGCAGACCAAGAAATCTTGATCGACTGCCCAAGAGATGAGAAAGTCAATATCAAGGCAACCCTCGCAAAAATCGCGCGGGACATTCAATCGGGCTACGACTGCGACGAAATCCTAGACGTAGATGGCAACTCTGTCGGCTATTGGAATATCTGCTAAGCCCTACGGGGCTAGCCCATCAATACGTCACGGCGCACAGGTGCCTAATACGTCACCGCGGACAGGCCCGCAATACGCCACGGGCGCAAGGCCCGCAATACGTCACCCGGAACAGACCGCACAATACGCCACCGTGAACAGGCGTAAGCAGCTTAGAGCTGACGGGGGTCGCAACAGTCACGCCCAGCCCCAAATCAGCTAGCTCACAGCTCACCGGCCAGCTCAGCTCGCCCACAGCTAGCCCAGCTCACAGACCTATAAATCTGTGGAAAACTTTTTGCCAAAATAACAACATTGCTAACAATTATGTGTTATACTTTATATATCGAAGGGAAACCCCCTAAGAGAAAGGGCAAAAATGAGCATTGAAGGTTTGGACTACTTGTACAAAGGCTACCGGTTTCGCTTGGCTTGCGACCTCTGCCTATTCTCGGAGGCAACGCAAATCTGCGAGGGTCATGGCGAGTTCGCTGATGTTCTGTTTTGCGATGACTGCTACACGATGGCTCTCAACGATGAGTTCGATGACTCTACTTTTGAAGAAATCCTAGAGACCATACGGAGCCGCTAGCCCTAGCGCGAGGGCGGTGGCGTTCAATACGCCACCGCCCTCAGGCGCTTAATACGTCACAAATGCCCGCCCGCAATACGTCACCGCCAACAGGTGCTAGCGGCCTAAGGGACCCCGACCCGCCAACTCAGCTGCCCCCCAGCTCAGCTAGAACTCACCCCCCAGCTCAGCTGCCCCAGCTGCTAGCTATAAATCTGTGGAAAACTTTTTAACATTCTGACTTGACAAGGCTAAAAATCTCTGGTACACTTTAAGCATCAAGGGGAACCACCCCTAGAGAGAGGAAAAAAAATGTCAGACAACTACCGCACCATTCAGGAAAAACTCCAAACCCTCACCCCTTTCAAGGGTAACACCATGTCGGGCGATTGGGACGGCGACACGTTCGTGGTCTACTCCTACAGTACGATTATCGCCACCAACACGCCCGAGGGCCACGTATGGGCCACCCCCGAGCGCTACAGCATGACCACTAGCAAGCATCAAGGCTACGTTCGCAGGGCTTGGGGGGTATAACCCCCCGCCCTAGGGGGCGCTCAATACGTCACAACGCTAACGCTCGCAATACGTCACAACCCTTAGGCGGTTAATACGTCACAACATACCCGCACCCGCCCAGCCCGAAATCAGCTCGCCCAGCTGCCCCAGCCCGAAATTAGCTGGCCCAGCTAGCTGAGCTAGCTCAGGGTGGCGGGTCGTGAATCCATGCTCAGAAATACCGCCTAACCCCTGTGGATAACTACCCCAAAATTAGCCCCAATTTCCACAGGATTTCCACAGGCAAAAACTATTGACAAATGTTTGCCAACCCTGTAAATTGATATCTGTAAGGCAACGGAAAGCCCGAAGCCGGAAAGGTAAGAAATGGAAGATTACGCAGAAATTGAAGAGATGGTGGCGGTGGCAGAAATCGCCAAGGCTGATGATGTTGCCTACATTGTGAACATGCGCTTCGCTAGCGAGCGTGCCGGATATGGGAGGGATGGGTGGGAGCGCTTCTAGCGCCCCACCTAGCGCTAGGGCGGTGGCGTTCAATACGTCACCGCCCTTAGGCGCTTAATACGTCACGACCCGCAAGCGCTTAATACGTCACAAGTTCTACGCTGGTCGCAAAAGCTCGCCCAGCTAACCGCAGCTAACTCACGAATCTATGCGCCCGAATAACGTCTATTAGGTAACAAATAAGTTTACCTAAAGTTCATCTAAAAATGATAGGTAACCCTGTTCTATCGTGTAAGGTGGTTCTTGTTGGGGAGATACCCCACGAGAAAGGGTAAAGATGGAAGCAATCATCTTCAGCAAGGGCGAGATTAGCGCCATGGCCTACGACATGGAAGAGAATGACTACCGCATTTCTCTTCTCTTGTCTACTGACAACGGCGAGAAGGTCACCCTCTTCGCTAGCGTTGGAAGCCTGTACAAGATGGCTCAAGGCATCGAGAATGCCCTAGACAACTTAGACATTCCCCCATGCGACACATGCGGAGACTATGACAAGGTAACCCTAGATGCCATGGGCAACGCTACATGCGAGCCATGCCAAGACGAGGCCCACGCTAGGGACTACGCCACCCTAATGACATACGGCGATATGTTCGTTAAGGCTTAGCGCCTAGGGCCGGTGGCGCACAATACGTCACCGGCCCTAGCGCTTAATACGTCACGACGCTAACGCTTCCGCACAATACGTCACCGATTCCCGCACAATACGTCACAACTCTTAGGCGTGTAATACGTCACAATTTACCTACCCGCAAACAAGACCCCCAAAAGTTGGGCTGGGCAAAAGTTTTCCACAGGTTATCCACATGTGGGAAAGCTGTGGGAAAGCTGTGGATAAAGTTTTCCACAGGTTATACACAGGTACAAGATGTTTTCCACAGGTTATCCACAGACTGTGGAAAAACCTGTGGATAACCCCCCTATTTCAGGGTAGCTTTTCCACAGGGCCTAGAATCGCCCAGAATCGCCTAGAATCCGCTAGTGGATACCTAGCGCCAGAATGAGCCCGAATCGCTTAGAGACGATTCTAGAACCCTCTCAAAGTTGATCGCTCAGGATCGACGATCTCGATGCTGGTGGATACCTAGTAGCCAAAACTTGTCGGGTCGCTTAGAAACAATTCTAGGGCCTAATAAGGCAATTTAATAAGTTTACCTAAAATTCATCTAAAAATGCTACACAAACCTGTTCTATCGTGTAAGTTGGTACTTGTCGAGGAGGTTCCTCGCGAGGAAGGTAAAAAATGCTTATTTCAATATTTAGCAACACTATCACTGTAGAACAGGGTTCCGATCTTGAAGACGGTCGTGCCACCATCCGCATCGGCAATGAACTCAACGAGGTAGTCACGTTCTTCGCCAACGTTGGCGAACTTTATAAAATGGCGCAAGGCATCGAGAACGCACTTGATGAAATGGATATCTCACCTTGCGAGGAATGTGGTGAGTACAAGGCAGGCATCACCGGCGATGAGATTAGCGGGTGTCAGGTTTGCGAGGAATGTAGAGAGGCGCAGAATCAAGACTACGCCGAGTACTACAAGCCCTACACGCAACAGGATATGGTCGATCACATGATGGATAGGGCGTAGGCGATAGGGGGGGGGTGGCAGTAGCCACCCCCCCCCTATCTTTGCGCTGGTCATAAAAAGTTATCCACAGGTTATCCACAGGCCAGCCATAGGTTGTGGAAAACTCACAAGGCTATGCGGTATCACCACGCGCTCCTTTCAACTTTTGCTATATAAACAAATGTTCAAGTCCCATTGGTGTAATAAGATGCCGCGCCGACACGTTGCTTGACAGCAACCGCGTCATCTTGTATACTTCAAAAGGGTTAAAAGTTTTCAAACTTGGATTTCTTGCGTGATGTGATAGGCTTCGCTCAGAAAATTTTTTGAGATTTTTCCCTATATATGATCTTCAGGGGGTCACAGTGTCTGAATACAGAAAAAAATGGGTGAAGAAAGCCAATGCTTGGGTGCTAGTCCAGCTTGATTTTGACCCTAAGTCCGGCAAACACAAACAAACCATGACTTGGAGCCGTGAAGAACCTGAACTTCCCCCGAGGGAGGCTTAATATGAAGTCTCGTTCTGTTGTTAAGCACTGTGATGGCTGTAAAAAGGACATTTGGCACAGTGTTCAAAACGCTTTAGGGCGTATTTTTTACCGTTGCGGCGGTTGTGGGAGGAGAATCGGTGAATTACCCAAGCAATGAGTACGGCACCATTACGTTAAGTAGCGAAATGTACGCCGCAATAATGGATTTTATAGAAGCCTCTGAGGATTATTTACTTTCTGATCCCTCCGTTGACCCAGAATCCGGCTTAGAAGAGCACAGGGACACCTACAGCGCCCTCTGGAAGGCTTACAACACCTTCAATGACAAGTGCACAAGGTTCCCTAAGGCACACGGCGACTGTTACAGTTGCTCAAAACCAATTTATGGTGATGGTGGGGCCATAAATGGCAAAATATACTGCAAAGACACTTCTGCTGGCATAAGTTGTTATGAAGACGCTTGGATTGGTGAATACAGTTCATGGAAGAGCGTCCATGTTCGAGATTAATCCATATCAAACACGTTATAAATTAAGACTTCAAGTTATTGACTACAAAATCCTAGACGAGATGACCGTTTTTACTCAATATTCCCTTCCGGGATATTTTGGGGGGCCACTTATCCTTTCTCACATCATCCAAGAGCTAGAACAGGGCAATTTTGTAGAATTTGAAATCAATGACAAACTAGCACGGGCTCCGGGACCACACGAACCCGTCATTATGCAAATCAACGAAATAGAAATTGCACAAGAACCAGATTATCTTGATGTTGATGTTACTGGTTATGTTGTTTTGATTGATGGATTTGTATACCGCCCAGATCAAACGGGTGACGTATACGATAACATTTTAGCAGCGGGTTTACAGATTGATAATTGTTATACCAAAATGAACAGTAAACCCGGACAGTTGTACGACATTTTTGCGAGCGAGGGCGAATAGTGGGGAAGCCGCTGGACACAACACTGCTTGTAAAGGAAGTTAAAGTGAATATTGTTTGGGTGGTGAGTAGCCTTGAGGGGTTACGTCACGTCCCAGACCCTTCCAGAGATATCTTCTACTCTTATAGTGAAGCGCTCAAAGAATCCAAAAATCGTGGCCCGGGGTGGGTACCACTTGTCTTAGAGCCTCAACGCGTCATCATGGGTCTTTTAGAGGAGAACCATCGCTTACAGGTAGAGAACGAAAGACTCAGGCGTGCCATAGATTGGGATAAGTCAGAGTAGGAATACCGGGGCCGGGGGGATACCCCTTTTACAGCGACCCTAAATTTTGAAAAAATTTTTCGAAGGCTTACGCCTTCAAGAGTAAAGGTTTACAGTGTTTTTAATCAAATGGTTAACTTGTAAAATAAAAGGACATGATCCGATCTGTATTGGTATTAAAAACATCAAAACAGATGGGGGCCTCGTTACGTTTCATATTTACCAATGTAATCATTGTAAACAACCGACACCAATTGAAATTACCACTGTTCAATGGGAAAATATTTTTTAAGGAGTATTATGGAAGAACGCAGTTATAGCGACATGACCAAGAAGGAACTTTTGGTCCGTACGGCTGTCAAATTAGACCTGTTGATGTAGATTCTGACCGGTAGCACGTCTTTCCCGCCGTCCGTGCATGGTTTCCCTGACGGTTGGATTGACATGGTACCCCATATTCAGGTTTCTGGACCCGTCAAAAATGTTCAGGGCTGTGGGGGCAACTGCAACTGTTTCTGCGAATAGCAGATACTGGGAGTTTTTTCAGCCCCGATGGGCTAAAAATCTTTTTGCATAATAAGCAAACCAATGATGAGTGTTACAAATAACCCGGTGAGAACGATACCCTCAATCATGTTACTTCCTTAG
>Ga0164296_1002501_pt1 | contig 18248 bp, 14 predicted proteins | sample GEODES057metaG_FD_113533 | JGI IMG/M metagenome (GOLD analysis project Ga0164296, IMG submission 113533) | Dystrophic lake water microbial communities from Trout Bog Lake, Wisconsin, USA - GEODES057 metaG | ecosystem: Environmental > Aquatic > Freshwater > Lake | place: USA: Trout Bog Lake...
AGACTCGACAGCGGGATCCCGATCTTCTCGGCAACCTCCACAATCGGCTTCAACGTCGCTTTCTGGGCAATCTCGATATCTGATGGCATCGCACACTCTCCCGTCATTCAATACTGTGTTAACCAAACACCCGATCTTCTTTCCGATCCCTGACAGCCCAAAGGGACATCAGGAAGGTCGCCGTCAGAAGTGGGTACGTAATTCCTCGGCAACCTCGAAGATGTCGCCCACGACGCCGTACTTAGCCACCGTGAATATCGACGCTGCGGGGTCGGTGTTGACCGCGACGATCGTGCTGACATGCTTCATGCCAGCCAGGTGCTGGATGGCACCGGACACCCCCATCGCCACATACAGCTTGCAGGAACTTGCCGTCTTGCCCGACTGACCGATCTGGCGCGCCTTCGGCAGCCACCCGGAGTCAGCGATCGGACGTGAGCAGCCGAGCGTCGCACCGACGGCATCGGCGAGTTCGCGAAACTGCTCGACCTTCGACTCCTCGCCGATCCCGCGACCAATGGTCAGGATGAATTCAGCCGCGGTCATGTCGACGTCATCCGCCGAACTCAACTCGATGTACTCGCCAGGCTTCACCCGCGCATCGACGGCGTCCACCGCCACCGTACTGACGGTCGCGCTGCCCGCCCCCTCCGGCGGCTTGTAGACATTCGCCCGAACCGCGAGCATCACCGTCGCGCGGCCTGGGAAATCGACTTCTACGTTGACCTTCTGACCGTACCCTCCACGAGTCGCCACGATACCCTCCGGGCCGTGCTCGATCTTGAAGACGTCGGTGGCGAAGCCACAGTCGAGGCTCGCCGCGAGCGTCGCGGCATAACCCAGCGAATCAACGCTGTGTGGCAACAACACGAGACTCGGGTCACGCGCCTTGACGAGCGCGGCCACCGCCGCGCCCATCGTGTCGGGATCGTAATCACCCGATCCCGTGGCGACGAGCAGAATCTCATCCACGCCCGCCACGTTGAGTCCAGCGCCCAAGGCATCGACCGACGGGCCGATCAGCGCCACTGCCAGCGGACCACCCACGGCGCCCTTCAACGACTCGGCAGCGCCAATCAATTCCAGAGAGACAGGCCGAATTTCGCCCCGCCGCTGTTCAGCAATGACCAGTATGCCGCTCATGCCGCACCTCCCGTGACGTCCTTGATGATGGCCGCAAGCTTGGCCGCCTGCTCCGCCACCGTACCTTCGATCATCTGCGCACGTCCCTTCTCAGGGACATACATGCGCCGCACGCGCGAGCGACTACCCGCCTCACCGACGTCCGCGTCGGCAAGACCGACATCGGCAATACCCAGCACCTCGATGGGCTTTGCGGCCGCCTGCTTGATGCTTCGTAGCGAGGCATAGCGTGGCGTGTTGATGCCAAGCTGAATGGACAACACCGCCGGGCAGGCGATTTCCATCGCCTGCAGCAAACCACCCTCGAGCTCACGACGAATCGGCGCGGTCGTGGTGCCCGCACCGTAGGTCAACTGGTTGACCACTGCCGCATGCGGCCAGCCGAGGAAGCCCGCCAATGCCATGCCCGTGGCCGCAAAGGCATGATCCGATGACTGCACCCCCGCGAACACCAGATCCGGCTCCTCCTTGCGCACCACCGCAGCCAGCGCGCGACCGATCGCGATCGGATCGGAGCCTTCCATCGAATCATCCCAAAGCCGCAACGCTCGATCAGCGCCTTTCGCAAGACACTTGCGTAGCACTTCGTCGGCATCGTCGTTACCGATGGTGACAGCGACGACCTCGACCTCGCCGCCAGCTTCCTTGATCTTGACCGCCTCTTCGAGCGAATAGTCATCCCATTCGTTGAGGTCACGCACCAGGAAGTCCGGATCGACATCCCGCCCATCGGCGCGGATCTCGAAATCTTCATCGAGCGACGCCACCTGTTTGACTGCCACCAGTATTTTCATACGCTTGCCATCCAAAAAGTCAGAACCTATTGATCAGGCGCATTGGCGCGCCGCAAACCATCCGTAGACCGCACCGCGAATACGCTCGTCCGGATCCGAACGCATCGCCCAACGTCGACTCAGCGAAAGACGTGGGTGCGCCAGCGCCTGCGACCGGGTGAGCGCGTAGGCATCCGCCGACAAGCGTGTCACCAGAGGCCTTGGCAACCGCCGGTTGCCAAGAAGCGCCCGACGCACGTCAGGCTCCGAATGCCTCGAGAGCTCGGTCAACAATCCCAGCGGCGTGTTGGGCGCGCGCGCCACACCGGAAAGGACATCGAGCGACGCATCACGCGCGAGGCGTCTCGCAAGCGATGCTGGTAAATCGACGCGATGCGCAACGGCCGCCCGTACCCAGGCGACCGGATCTTCCGAAAGCGCAGACAGCAACTGCGGCGGTGTGTTCCCATGACGCCCGACCGCCCGGCGGACATCGGGATCCCTATCGCGTGCCAGTTGCCGCAGCAGCGCCTTCGATACCGACGGGTGGCGTGCAACCGCTTGCCTCACCCATCGGTCGGAATCTTCCGCGAGGGTCGCCAACAGAACCGCCGGCAGATCGCCACGCGCGGCAAGCACCTGGCGCACCAGCGGGGACTCATCGGTGACGTACTGTACGACATGGCTCGCCGGCAGCAGCGGCCGGCTGGCGATCACACGACGAACCGACCAGTGCGGGTCGCTCGCAAGGACCGAAAGCTCCTGCGCGGTGAGTACCGAGCGCATAGCGAGCGCCCGCCGCACCTCGAGATGCTTTGACCGCAGCGCGCGGGCGCGCAATTCCCAACTCGCCTCGGCGTGCTTGGCCAATATCGACAACATCCGTCGATCGGCACGCACCGACAGGCGCGCGATCAACGCGCGACCCGCATTCGCTTGCATGCCCAAACGCCAACGCTCGCCCGCCGGTAGACGCTCGAACAAACGCGCGCACTGAGCGGCGTTGAGTTGGGGCCTTGTGGCCAGCGCCACCAGTGGCGCGGAGGGACCCTCGATGTTCAGCAGGCTGTCGATCAGCGCATCGGTCGCCGCGGGGTGCCGAGCGAGCCGCTCGGCCAAGCCGGGATCAGCCGCTGCGGCGGGCGACAGGGACGACAGTGTATTCGGGCAAGCATTCGGATGCGATGCGATGCGTCGCCGCAGGCTAGCGTCTGCAGCATCGGCGACGATCGCGAGTGCGGTGGCTGGCGTGTTAGCAGCACCGGCCACGAGCAGCCGCCGGCCGCGGTGTTGCGTCAACATGGTGCTGATCGCCTCACGCTCGCGGCCTCGCGCGAGACCCGATACCGCGACTGCGGCGACCCACTCGCCACTCGACAGTGCCGCACGCACCAGTGCGCGCGCGGTACGAGGCGGTGCGTGTTCACGCGTCACCAGCCACTGCCAGGTCAACCATCTCGGCCGGAGCAGCCGGCGGCGCCACCGCCTCCCGCACCAGCTCTATCAATTCACGGACCACGAAGTTGCCTTCGTTACCGGTGGTCTTGACCGCATCCTCGAACATGGTGAGGTCCTTAGGACAGCTCACCACGTAAACCTCGAGCCCTGGAATCACGGCAGCCTCGCGAATACGGTTTTGCGCCGGCTTCTCGACACCCACCGGATCCGGCACCCAGATGCGACCGCCGCCTGCGCCACAGCAGAACGAGTTGTCGCGGCAACGCTTCATCTCGACGAGCTCGGCGCCGATCATCTTCAGGATGTCGCGTGGTGCGTCATAGCCCTTGTTGAACCGCCCAAGGTGGCACGGATCATGGAAGGTCGTCCGGTAGCTCACCGGCGTCGTCACCTTGAGCGCACCGGTCTGGAGAAGCTCACGGAGCATCGTGGTGTAGTGCTGAATCTCGAACTTGCCGCCAAAATCCGGATACTCGTTCTTGATCGTGTTGTAAGAGTGCGGATCCGTGGTGACGATCGTCTTGAACTGGGCACTTTCAAGCGCACCGATGTTGGAGGTCGCGAGCATCTCGTAAAGACCCTCCTCGCCGACGCGTCGTACGTCGTTGCCCGCATTGGACTCACCCTCATACAACAGACCGAAGTCCACCCCGGCCTCATGCAACAAGGTCGCGAAGGTCTGCGTGACCTTCTGATTTCGCGGATCGAACGACGCGTAGTCGCCGACGAACCAGAGCACATCGACCGGCTCCTTGCGAGCGTCCTTGATCTCGAAGGGCAGCGCCTTCGTCCACGCCGGCCGCTTTCGCTTGGACTCGCCAAAGGAATTGCCGTTCTTGGTGATGGTCTGAAGCGTCTTCTTGAGCAGCGGATCCATCTCGCCTTCTTCGACCAGGCGCCGACGCATCTGAACGATGATCGGCACGTGCTCCACAGCGACCGGGCAGATCTCGACGCATGCCATGCAGGTACGACACGACCAGAGCGTCTCCATCGCCACCTGGCCCGGATTCTTGCCGTGGATGTCGAGCTCCACCTTCTCGGGCAACGTGTTGGAGGAAAGCGCCTGATTGGCGAATTCCCTCAGCGAGAGAATCACATCACGCGGCGACAACGGTGCGCCGGTCGCCCGCGCCGGACAAGCTTCGTGGCAGCGCCCACACTTGGTGCACGCATCGAGATTGAGCAACTGCTTCCAACTGAGATCCGTGATGTACTGAAATCCAGCCGTTTCCTGCTCGGCGGGTACGCGCGGCAGCCGCTGCGCGGCCAGCGGATCGCGAAACATCAACGAAGCGCTGGCCGTGAAGATGTGCTTGACCTTGGAGGTCGGGATGAGCGCGATGAAGGCGAGCGCGATCAACCCGTGAAACCACCATAAGCCGGTGCGCAGCAAGCCGGCACCTGTCGAGGACATCCCGAGGCTTTTGAACGCCACCGCCACGGCACCGCCGACCGGCGACCACCAGCGGTAATCCCAGACCTCAGGCCGAGCGTCGAGCCAGACGAGTCTCGCACCCTCGAGGATGAATCCCGTCGCCGCAATGCCGAGCAACGTCCAGAGGAACAACCAGTCCTCGATACGATAATCACTCCGATCGTAATCCGGATCCGTCGGAACCCGGTCCGGTCGTGCATAGTCCAGCTTCGGGGGCTTCAACCAACCCCGCCGGTACATCATGTACACCAGACCGCTGATCAGCATCATGCCCGCGACATCCAGCACGAGCGAGAACCACAGGTAGAAATCGCCGTACCAAAAGCGCCCGCCCGTCAAGGGTTTCAAAATGTCGTACTCGACCGTGATGGTCGAGGTGCCGAGAAAGAGCAACGCGAAACCGTAGAAGATCAAGCGGTGCGCGCCGCCCGCGGCACGGTCCCGGCGATCGATGGTCCGGTGGCTGAGCACCGCACCTGTCATGTCACGAAAGCGCTGTACGAGTGTGCCCGTGAACGCGTGTGCCTGACCTCGCCGATACTTGCGGATCTGGGTCCAGCTGTTCCAGAAGAACAGTGCGATCGCGGCATAGCCGATCCCATAGAACACGGTCACCGCGATCGGCTTGAAGTCCTCGAAGAGGATGCGAGTGATGTCTTGGCTTGCGATCATGGACGCTCTCTACGCCCCACGGTCGCGGCGGCTGGGCACACACCCAGCCGCCACGGCCCGAGGCCTTACCTGTCGATCAGACCTTGTACTCGATCGAAGGATTCGTGCCCTCGACGTGGGCAACGCCCCATTTCGCGACCTCGCGCTTGTAAGGCGCCGGGATCTGCGCATTCGGCAGTTCGATCTCACGCGCGAGACGGTGCCCCGAGAAGGTGGCATCGGCGATCAGGCGAGGCGCTTCGGCATCGCCGATCAGATACACCTGCTTGACCCCGTTGGCCGCCCACTCACCCTGCTTCGCCTTGAGTGCGCGATGCAGCGCGTCGTTCGAATGCCGACCCGTCACGAGCACGACCGAATCACAGTCGACCCAGTGGTGCGACTTGTTTTCATCACGCGGCGGACGGCCCGGACCACGGTAGGTGCGCTTCGAGCCATCGCCCCAGATGTTGTAGGCCTGGACACGACCCGGCTCAATCTTCGACACAAACTCATGGTCGAGCACATGCACGCCGATCTCATGAAGCCTGCGCATCATGTTCGGGTACTCGAGCGTAAAGTGCATGTAGTTCGCCAGATGCACACCCGTGATCAGCGTGACTTCGTGTCCCGCCGTCGCGAGTTTCTCGGCGATGCTGGGCGCCATGAAGTAGGTATCGGCGTTGACGATCACCACCCGCTTGCCGATCGCCTTCTTGCCTTCAATCACCTGCTCAGGCGTGAGCTGATCGGGACGCGATGCATCGGCCCCTGGGATCACATCATGCGACAAGCAGTTGGTGCCGTCGGTATTCCACGAAGAACCCGTCGCGACGACGATCTGATCGGCACCATAGGCCAGCGCTTCATCGGCCGTCATCGGCTTCTGATTGAGCGCCACCTGACACTCGCGGTTCTTCTTGACCAGCTTGGTGATCTGCGTCTCGCGATAGTCGCGGTGGTAACTCCACTCGCCGAGGCCCGGGAGCTTCGACACTTCATTGAGATGACCACCGATCTTGGCGGCGGTGTCGTAGAGATGAACGATGTGACCGCGCTCCATCAGCACGCGTGCACACTCGGCGCCGGACGGACCCGCACCCACCACCAGCACCGAGTCGTTGGAGGCCTTCTTACGGAACTTCTCAGGATGCCAGCCACGCCGGAATTCCTCGCCTGCGGTCGCATTCTGCGTGCAGATCATCGGCGGTCCACCGATTTCCCATCGCGAGATGCAAACGTTGCAGCCGATGCAGACGCGGATGTCGTCCACCCGCCCCTCCTCGATCTTCTTCGGCAGGAAAGGATCGGCGATCGAGGGACGAGCGGCACCGATGATGTCGGCATAGCCCTTGGTGACGATCTCGACCATCTTCTCGGGATCCGTGAAGCGGCCGACACCGAGCACGGGCTTCTTGACGACTTCCTTGATGAACTTGGTCCACGGCACCTGACTGCCTTGCAGGTAGAATCGCGACGGGGTCGCGTCCTCGCCCCACTCCGCGATATCACCGATGTCGATATCCCAAAGGTCCACCAATGGATCCGCAAGTCGCGCGAAGCGCACACCGTCGACTTCGACCTCGACGCCACTGGTGCCGTACAGCGTATCGACCGCAAAGCGCGTCGCGATCGCACAATCCTTGCCGACCGCGTTACGCACCTTCTCCAGCGACTCGAGCCAGAAGCGTGCGCGATTCTCGAGGGAACCGCCGTACTGATCGGTACGCTTGTTGTAGTAGGGCGACAGGAACTGCAATGGCAGGTAGGAATGCGCGCCATACACATAGACGATGTCGAAGCCGGCATCACGAGCACGCAGCGCGGCGTCCACGTAGTACTGCTGCACTTGGGCGATATCGTCGAGGTCCATTTCCTTGCAGTAGGTCAGCGTCTCGAACTCGGAGGCGTACTGACTCGGGCCGCGCGGCGTGGCACGCGACTCCATGTTTGGGGAATGAGCACCGCCGTACCAAAGCTCCACGCCGGCGAGCGCGCCGTGCTTGTGGATGTGATCGGTCATGGCGCGCAAATTGTGGACATCTCCCTGATCCCACAGTCGCGCCGAGAGACGATGCGTGTCATCCGATTCCGGGTGAATCGAGCAGTATTCGGTATTGATGCCTGCCCAGCCGCCCTCGGCCTTGACGGACCGGTGGGCCGCCTGAAAGCCCGGACGATCCGAACCGGCGCCGATGCAGTGCGGCACCTGATAGAAACGGTTTCTAAGCGTCTTCGGCCCGATCTGGATCGGTTCGAACAAAACGTCGTGTTTAGGATCCCGAGGCATACTCAATTCCCCTCTAACGATAAGGTCACTAAAACAAAATAATTGAAAATCAACAATTTAGCGTATTAAGCTAAACTTAAACCCAATACAACAGTCTGCAGGCTCTTTGGAAGAACCGCGGCTGCACCCTGAATATTACCCTGTCGGTGCCACCGGCGACGCCCCCCACTCTCCCGCCGCCGGGTAGCGCAACTGCGCCTCAAGGATCGCAAGCGCCTCTCCCGAACGACCGGCAGTCTCGGCGTTCACGAATCGCAGAAACGCCTTTTCGTGCTCCACCATGAACTGTAGCGGCACGCGGTCTTCAACCGGTGCGGCGTCGGCGATGGCCTGATACTTGTCGGCGTACTCGAGAATCTCCCGATCGAAGGTCTGCAAGAAGTCACTCCAAGGCAGCGCCGCGTAGCGCTTCGCCACCCGGTAGCCTTCCTGACGATACGACTCGGTCTCCACCACGCTGAGCCCGAGGCGTTGCAGAAAGGGCCGAAGGCGAGCCTTGGCTTCCGTCTCCATCTGCAACATCGCGGCGAACTGGCGACGTTTCATCGCCGTGTCCGCGACCTCGAGCAATGCCGAAAACATCGACTCCCCCAGGACCTCGCCCTGGTAGACCGACATCACATCGGCCAGATACGCGTGACTACGCACGTCTCACCCGGATCACAGGCCGTGACGGCCCGGTATCCATGAGGTGCCCGCCAGCGGAATCCCCGCCATCGCAGCGGCCTCGATCGTCAGCGCCGCAAGATCCTCGCGCTCTAGGTGATGAACGTCCTGCTTGCCGCACGCACGCGCGATCATCGTCAGTTCCATGTTCAACGTCTTCAGATAATTTCTGACACGCTTCGCGCCGACCAGCGGCTCCAGACGCTGCTCGAGGATCGGATCTTGCGTCGTGACGCCCACTGGGCATTTGCCCGTCTGGCAATGGTGACAATATCCCGGAGCCGTGCCGATCTTGTGATAGTCGGCCAGCGCCGACAGATGCTCGCCCTTCTGGACGTAGGTATCCGCATTGCAACCGAGCGACACCAGGATCCCCTGGCCGATGGCGACAGCCGTCGCCCCCATGGCGAGCGCCTTCGCGACGTCCGCTCCGGTACGAATACCCCCCGACACGATGAGTTGGACCTCACCGGTCATGTTCATGTCTTCAAGGGCATCGACCGCCTGACGCACCGCGGCGAGGGTGGGGATACCGACATGCTCGATGAAGGCGACCTGGGTGGCCGCAGTGCCCCCCTGCATGCCGTCGACCACCACCACATCCGCTCCGGCATGAACCGCAAGCTTCACATCATGAAAGGTACGCGTCGCGCCGACCTTCACATAGATCGGCTTCTGCCAGTCCGTGATCTCCCGCAGTTCCTTGATCTTGATGGCGAGATCATCCGGACCCGTCCAGTCGGGATGACGACAGGCCGACCGCTGATCGACGCCCGCAGGCAGCGTTCGCATCTTGGCCACGCGCTGACTGACCTTCTGGCCGAGCAACATCCCGCCACCACCCGGTTTCGCACCCTGACCGACCACGACCTCGATGGCATCCGCCTTGCGAAGATCGTCGGGGTTGAAGCCGTAGCGCGATGGCAGGCACTGGTAGACGAGCGTCTTCGATGACTGACGCTCTTCCTGCGTCATGCCACCGTCACCGGTAGTCGTCGAAGTGCCCATCTCGGTAGCCGCGCGTCCAAGGGCTTCCTTGACGTTGGCGGACAGCGCACCGAAGCTCATGCCGGCCACCGTGATCGGAATCTCGAGCTCGATCGGCTTCTTGGCGAAACGTGTCCCGAGAATCGTCTTGGTGGAGCACTTTTCACGGTACCCCTCGAGCGGATAGCGCGACACCGATGCCCCAAGGAACACCAGATCGTCGAAGTGCGGCAATACCCGCTTGGCGCCAAGACCACGAATCTCGTAGAGACCCGTCGCGGAGGCGCGCTGGATGTACTGCAGGATGTGACGATTGAGCGTCGAGCTTTCCTCAGTGCTGAGGTGCGCGGGCTTCGCGTCGGTATCGAATTGTGTCTTTTCGGTCATGCCTTGGTCCTCGTGACGCACAACGACTAGTAGGTCTGGTTGGCGTCTGCGTTCCAGTGATAGAGGGTCTTCGCCGAAGCGATCCGCTTGAACTCCTTGGAGGAGTGGCTGATCCCCGCCTCCGCGAGCAGCTTGTCGACAGTGGCGTGATCCGCCTCGGTCATCGGCTCGATGCGCGCGTCCGCTCCCAGCGAACGCACCTGTCCACGGACGTAGATCACGGCTTCATACAAGGAGTCACCGAGTCCATCACCCGCATCACCGCAGATGACCAGATTACCGGCCTGCGCCATGAACGCGGAAAAGCTGCCGACGTCGCCACCGACCACGATGTTTCCGCCCTTGAGGGAAATGCCGCAGCGCAGTCCCGCGCTACCGCGAATCACGAGTAACCCGCCATGCGCCGAGGCCCCGGCACCGGCGCTCGCAAAGCCCGTGACTTCCACGCGACCCGACATCATGTTCTCGGCACAGCCGGTGCCGGCATTGCCGTGCACCACCACCGTGGCCAGCTGATTCATGCCGGCAGCGTAGTATCCCGCGTGACCGTTGATATCAACATGCACTGGCGCGTTGAGCCCGACGGCGATGCTGTTGGCACCGTCCGGATTCTCGACCGCCACAGCGGTCACCGCGGACAGGTCGCCGTGCAGGAACTGGTTGACGTCTCGCAACGACTCCTTAGCGAGGTCGAATACCACGCGACCGGACTTTACTGCACTGACCATGTGTAGACCTCCGCGGGCTTCGGCTCAAACAACTGTGCGTGCTTCACGCCTGGCAAATGGGCGAGCGACCGGAACTCCGATGCAATAGCGACGTAGTCGTCTGTTTCCGCGACGATTGCCGGCTTGCAAGCAAATGGGTCGCGCACCAGTGCCAGCTTGTCCTCGGTACCCATCAGGAAAGTGAAGAATCCGTCGAAATCCTCGAACGCGTGTTCGAGCGCCGTCTCGAGGGACTCACCCATCTGCAAGCGCCAGTGGATATAGCGACACGCACCCTCGGTGTCACAGTCACTCTCGAAGCGCGCACCCAGCTTCTCGAGCTTGCGACGTAGGCTGCCGGGGTTTGCCAGCGAGCCGTTGTGCACGAGGCACCAGTCCTCACCCGCCGTGTAGGGATGAGCGTTCTCAGGGGTCACGGCCGACTCTGTCGCCATCCGGGTGTGGCCCACAAGATGGGTGCCCGTGAGACCCTTGAACGAGTAACGGTCGGCCACCTCGGAAGGCAGCCCGACATCCTTGTACAGGTCGATGGAGCGACCCACGCTCAGGACGTGCACCGTCGGAAAGTGGGTCGCGAGCCACACCCGAACCGACGCCGGCTCGGCAGCGGTCGACAGGATGCAGTGATTCGCCTTGACCTCAAAGCGCGCATCCCCGAGGTGCTCGAGTACCGAACCCTCCAGATGCGACCAGTTGAAGCCTTCGTCCGCACAATACAGACTGAGCTTTCGCCGCTCACCGCCTTCGCGCGATCCAAACACGGCCATGCCGGACGAGTCCGGACCGCGCTCGGTCATTCCGATCAACATCGGCACCATCAATTCGCCGAGCTTGGGCCGCAGCGACTGCTTCTTGAGCAACAGACCGACAATTCCACACATACGGCCTCCTAGAACATTTCCAGATAACGCTGCGACTCCCAGCCGCTGACATGGCGCGAGTACTCGATCCACTCCATGCGCTTGACACGGATGAACTCGGCCGCAAGCTCCGCACCCAGACCTTGCTTGACCACGTCATCCTGCTCGAGCGCATCGACGGCTTCCTTGAGTGACTGCGGCAACATGCCGATGCCTCTCTTCTGAATTTCGTCGAGGGTGAGTTCATAGAGGTTGACGTTGAGCGGCGCACCCGGATCGATCTTGTTGTCGATGCCGTCCATGCCGGCCGCTGCAATGGCTGCCGTCGCGAGATAGGGATTCATCGCGCCATCCGGCAGGCGGAACTCGATGCGCCCGTACGGCACACGCACGCACGCCGTACGGTTGTTGTCACCGTACGCGATGAAGGCCGGAGCCCAGGTCGCGCCGGACAAGGAACGTCCCACCACCAGACGCTTGTAGGAGTTGATGCTTGGCGCACAAACCGCGGCAAGTGCCCGCGCGTGCTTCAGCAGGCCGCCGAGAAAGTAGTACCCCAGCTGACTGAGACCCATGCCGCGCTTGTCGTTCTTGTCGTAGAAGGCATTCTTCTGCTTGGCCGTTCCCAACGAGATGTGGAAGTGCGCACCGTTACCCGCACGGTTCGCGAAGGGCTTCGGCATGAAGGTCGCCACCGCGCCATGCGCACGCGCCACTTCACTCGCTGCCATCTTGAAGAACGTGAAATGGTCAGCGGACTTGAGTGCATCCGCATAGGTGTAGTTGATCTCGAACTGCCCGTTGGCATCCTCGTGATCGATCTGATACACGTCGATACCGACCGCCCGCATGTGACGGGTCATCTCATCAACGATCGCGCCACCGCGCGCGAGCCCCTTGTAGTCGTAGCACGGCTTGTCGAGCGTGTCGGTCTCGTCGATCAAGTTGAGCGCCCCGTTTTCACCGCGCTTCAGCAACATGAACTCGGGCTCAAGACCCGTGAACATCGTGTAACCGCGCTTTTGGAGCTTCTCAAGCTGGCGCTTGGCGGCCACCCGCGAGCAGAGGGGATAGGGCTTACCACGGACATGCCCATCGCACACCATACGCGAGTAGCCTGGCATCCAGGGCACCGGCGTGAGCGTGGCAGGATCACCCACCGCCATGAAGTCGGGACCGTCCGGCGTCATCGCGAGACCCCAGATCGCGAAACCCGCGAACCCGGCACCGTCTCCGGTGACCATGTCGTAGTGCTCGACCGGCACGGCCTTCGCCTTGGCCGCCCCGTGAATGTCAACGAATTGCGCGAGAATGTAGCGCGTCCCGTTGTCTTTGAATAATTTCTTCGCTTGCGCGGGTGTCATGGTGTCTTCGTCTCCCCCTAACCGGCATTGAAAGCATCGAGTCGCACACCGCCCTTTAGGTCGGCTGCCACTTCGATGAGCGTGGTCCAGAAATAATGTCCGAAACTTGGGTCTGCCCAGAGCGTGAATCCGGGACGGCCATCACCACCGATCGGCACGGCCACCACACCGACGCCGACCATCGAGGTCAGCACCAGGGGGCCCTCGGGGGCCGCGACGCCGAGCATGGGCTCGAAGTCCACGCTACAGACTTGCCGCAGCAAGGCACCCAGCGCCGGCCCGCTCAGCTCGACCACAAGGTCCTGACGAGGGACCGCATAGACGCCCGAGGTTCGGGATACACCGTAAAGCTGGGTCGCTAACGAGGCTATGCGCGCCTGCGCGGCGGGCAGGAGCGCTTCGACAAGAAACTCGGAGGTTGCAAGTCTCGCGACCATCACCCCATCGGTCACGGCGTAACTGTTAGCCGGTGCAGGCACCGTCAACTGTTGACTGCCAAGCCAACGTTCCGCCTGAGGGCCCTTGAGCCCCAAGCGACGCCGCCAAGACACCTCGGTGAGCGTGACGGCAGTACCGGTCGGCACTTCGAGCCCAAGACGGGTCGGCTGACGCATCTGCTCTCGCAAGGCCTCTCCCGAACACTTGGTCTCGATCCAGGCCTCGATCGGCGACTGGCGAATGGCAGGCAGCGATGGCAAGACGGTACTCATGCCGGATCTCCCAGTTTCTGTCGCTCACCGGCAGCATCGTAGAACGGCAACGCGATCCGCGTGGCGGACACCATCTGACCGCCATCGATGCGAATCTGAAACTCGCCACGCGTCGCGACGTCGGGGCGTACCAGCGCAAGTCCGATCACGTGATTCAGCGTCGGCGACCGCCCCACGCTGGTGACACGCCCGGCGATGCTGCCCTGCTCGATCACCAGGTGGCACTCGCGAGGCCGCTGCGTCACGCCGTCCGCCAGGCGAAACCCGATCAGGGTCTGCTTCAACGGCTGTTTTGCAAGCACCACGAGACTGCGTTGCCCGATGAAGAAGCGCTTGTCCATCTTGAGCGCCCACGGCGCGTCGATTTCAAGCGCGTTCGTGACGCCATCGGTATCCTGACCGACGATCAAATGGCCCTTTTCCAGTCGGAGCATGCGTTGGGCTTCGACACCGAAGGGCCGGATACCATGGGCGGCACCGGCCGCCATCAGCACCTGCCACAGGTGCGGCCCGAAATCCGCGGGCATGTGGATCTCGTAACCGAGCTCGCCCACGAAACCTACCCGCATCAGACGACACGGCACGCCCGCCACATTGGCCTCGCGCACCGCGAGGTACGGAAACGCGCCGTCCGAAAGATCGGCGTCGGTGAGGGACTGCAGCACTTTCCGTGCAAAGGGACCCGCGAGGTTGAACGCTGCGTAGTGTCCGGTGAGATTGACCAGACCCACCGGCAAACCCCAAAGGCTCGCCAGCCGACCAAACTCCCTGAACAAGGTCGCCGAGTTGCCGGTCGTGGTCGTGAAGTAGAAGGTTTCCGGATCGAGTCTTGCGATCACACCGTCATCGATGACCACACCCGACTCGTCGAGCATGAGGCCGTAGCGCGTCATGCCGACTTTCAGATTCGAGTAACGCGCCGTATAGATGCGATCGAGGAACTCGCCCGCCTTCGGGCCATGGGCCTCGATCTTGCCGAGCGTGCCGACATCGATGAGACCAAGGCCCTGACGAACCGCACGCACTTCCTCGGCGATCGCTTCCTCGCGGGTACGCCCGGCAACGCGGTAGTACTCCGGACGCCGCCAATTGCCGGCCGGCATCCAGACGGCGCCAAGCGCCGCGTGCGCCGCGTCGACCGGCGTGTGCCGTTCAGGTGAAAAACCACGTCCGGCGAGGTGTGAGATCGGCACCGGATGGAACATCGGCCGAGCGGTCGTCAGCGAGTGCTGCTCAAGACCCTCACCGCGCACACGCGCGAGAATGCGCAGCGCATTGAGGTTGGAGTGCTTACCCTGACTCGGTCCCATGCCCATGGTCGAGTAGCGCTTCAAAAGCTCGGTCGAGTCGAAACCCTCCTGACAGGCGTTCACGACATCCTTGATCTGCAAGTCTTCGTCAAAGTCGACGAATTCCTTCGCTTTGGGATGCGGAAAGATCGGATAACCATGCGAGGGCGACTCGCTCGGCGCCTTCAGCGCCGCGATCGACGGCGCGCTACCAAAGCCAAGAGAGAACGCGGCGTCCGCCCCTGCGCGCTGCCCATCGGCAAGACGTTCATTGAATCGATAGACACCGGCAATCTTGCCGCAGACCTGCAACCCTGGGGGCAGCTGATCGGGAACGAACTGCTCGATAGAGCGCTCGTAACGAACCGTACCGCCCGCCTGATGCAACAGAGGATTGGCGGGCGCAAAGCCAACGCTCATCCACAAGCCGTCGATGGTGACGGACTCTCGCGAGCCGCTGCTCGAGAACACAAAACCATTGAGCGTGCCATCGGTCGCTGCCGTGGCCTCGATCGGCACGACCCCCGACAGGAGACGGACGCCATTCGACTTCAATGCTTCGGCAACGCGCGCACTTTCCGGCCCGGGTTGTTGCCGAATGTCAAGCACGGCAACCACCCGAATGCCATGACGACGGGCATCCAAGGCCGCGGCGTAGCCCTGGCAATTGGCCGTCAGCACCACGATACTGTTGGCCGGCGCGATCGCATACCGATACAACAGTCGCTGCGCCGCACTCGCCAGCATCACCCCGGGCAAATCGTTGCCACGAAACACGGCGGGTTGTTCGTAAGCGCCTTGCGCCAACACCACGGCGCGCGCCCGCACCTTCACCATTGCCTCCGGTGTCACGACCGGTACCCAGTGATCGGCGTAGTAGCCGGCGGCAAAACTACTGAGAAGCACCCGAATATTGGGATGAGTGCTCACCGCATCGATGAGCGCACGAAGCTCGGCGGCAACCTCCTCGCCACCGCGCGCATAGAGCCCGCTCCCACCCAGTGCCGCAGTTTCATCGACCAGCAGCACCTTCGCACCCCGCGAAGCGGCCTCAGCCGCAGCCGCGAGACCCGACGGCCCGGCGCCGATGACCAGCACATCACAAAAGTCATAGCGTTTCGGCGTCGGCCGATGCGCTGATTCGAGGTCGACGACTCCAAGCCCCGTGATATCCCGGAACATCTGTTCCCAACGCGGAAACAAACGCTTGCTGTGGAAGGCCTTGTAGTAGAAACCCACCGGCAGGAATCGCGACAAGCGATTGAGTATCGATAGACGGTCCTTCTTGAGACCGCCCCGCGTATTAACCACGGTGACACGCACGCCGGCAGTCGCACGCACGACGTCGGCACGGACGTTAGGGACACTATGGCCCTCGCCCTCGACCTGCACCATCGCATTCACGTCATGATCGGCGGCGCTCAGGAAGCCGCGCGGACGGTGGTATTTGAAGGAGCGCCCGAGGATTCTCGCACCCCCCGCCGCGACCGCCGAACTGATCGTGTCTCCTGCAAAGCCATCGACCGGCTCCCCCTCGAACATGAACGACAGGGGTTTGGTACGGTCGATCCATTCGCCGGCAACCGGTGGCAAACGTTTCATGCCTCTACTCCGGGAGCGACATACAGATAGGTGCGCAACACTATGTCCTTCACCGTGTCTCGTTCAGCGATGAACCAGACACCGCTTGCGGTATGACACCACCATTCCTTCTTGATACCCGACACGCCGTTTCGATTGAACACATAGTCGGCCCACTCGAGATCGCTGGCTCGGGTGGGATCGGGCATCGGCCGAAATTCGCCAGCGTAAGCAAACTCGCTGATCGCGCGCGCACCATTGATCGGACAGGTCATGATTTTCATGTCAGTGGCCCACCGAGGCTGCGCCCTTTTCGCCAGTCAACGCATAGCGTTGAAAGCGATCGAGCCCAAAGCCAGTAATGAGTGGGTGCGCTTCATCGCGCGCCACCGTATGGCTCATCGTCTTGCCACACACCGGTGTCGCCTTGAAGCCCCAGGTACCCCAACCCGAATCGAGATAGAACCCCTTGACCGGGGTCTTGCCCATGATGGGCGCGAAGTCCGGCGTCATGTCGGCCATACCCGCCCACTGACGCACCACCTTCAAATCACTCATGAACGGGAACATCTCGAGCATGTGCATCGAGAGTGATTCCACGAAATCCAGCGTCGAGCGTGTCGCATGCAGCTCGTACGGATCAAGTGACGCGCCCATTACAAGCTCGCCTCGTGCGGTCTGACTGATGTACACGTGCAGCGAACCTGACACGATGATCGGATCGAGCCAGGGCTTCACCGGCTCCGAGACCATCGCCTGCAAGGGATGGATGTAGATCGGTGACGTCAGATCCACCATCGACAGGAGTCGCGGCGTGGAACCCGCCACGGCACACAGCACCTTGCGGGTACTGATCCGGCCACGATTCGTCAATACGCCACAGATCTCGCGACCCGAACCCCGGTCTTCCGTCTCGATCGCCAGCACTTCGGTCTTTTGATGAATCTCAACACCGCGACGATCCGCACCACGACCGTAGCCCCAGGCCACGGCATCATGGCGGGCGACGGCGCCGGGCGCGTGATACAACGCTCCGACCACCGGCGAATGGCCACCGCAACTGATGTCCATCATCGGCACGGCGTCCTTCACGGCCTTCGCATCAACCGCTTCGCTGTTGACGCCGTAGTGCTTGTTCACCTCGGCACGCCACCGCATGGTGCGCATCGCGGCATCCGTGTGCGCCAGCGTGAAGTGCCCGCGCGTCGAATAGAAGAGATTCAGATCAAAGTCCTGCGACAAGTCTTGCCACAAGCGGACACTTTCGTCGTAGAACTGCACGCCCTCTGGCGTCAGGTAGTTGGAACGGATGATCGTGGTATTGCGGCCCGTGTTGCCGCCACCGATGTAGCCCTTTTCAAGCACCGCCACATTGGTGATGCCGTGATCCCGCGCAAGGTAGTAAGCGGACGCGAGACCGTGACCACCGGCACCGATGATCACCACGTCATAGCTCGACTTGAGTTCGTCGTGATGGGTGAACATCCGCGGCTCGGGATGCCGTCCGGACAGACCAAATCTGAGTAGGCGAAGGGGCATGACTAACCTAAGCGGTGAACCGACTGAGCCGCGCAGCAATGGCCGCGTGCTGGGGGCCGACGACACATCTCATCGATCATCACGTCAGGACCGGGAATCCGTGGCAGCGCATTTGAGTCGTCGATACCGTCGTCAGCCGTACTAGCGTGATGCTGAGCCCCCCCCAGCGCGGTCGTTGTTGTATCACGAGGTTTACTCACACGCAAGATCGTTGCGCGACAAGAATCTCCCGGCACCGCGACAGGCGCGTCAGCCGAACCCCTCGACGCCGTCGCCGGCATAGATGATGACCGACAAGAGGCGGATCGGCAGACGCACCAGGGTTTCAGGGCCATGGGGCACATGGCCCGCGAAAGTCAGCGCATCGCCAGGCTTCAGCGTATG
>Ga0164296_1002502_pt1 | contig 18248 bp, 14 predicted proteins | sample GEODES057metaG_FD_113533 | JGI IMG/M metagenome (GOLD analysis project Ga0164296, IMG submission 113533) | Dystrophic lake water microbial communities from Trout Bog Lake, Wisconsin, USA - GEODES057 metaG | ecosystem: Environmental > Aquatic > Freshwater > Lake | place: USA: Trout Bog Lake...
GTACCAAATGCAGGTAGAACGCCAGATTGTGTATGCTGGCTATCTGCAGGCCCAGTATTTCGCCTGACACAAACAAGTGGCGAAGATACGCCTTTGAATAGTACTGACTGGTGTGGCAATCCAGGCCTTCGTCTATCGGGCTAAGATCGGTAGCGAATTTTTTGTTTTTAATGTTCATCACACCCTTTGTGGTGAACAGCATACCGTTGCGGCCATTTCGGGTAGGCATTACACAGTCGAACATATCTATACCCAGGGCTATGTTTTCCAGTATGTTCCACGGCGTGCCTACGCCCATCAGGTAGCGTGGTTTATTTTCAGGCAGTAAATCAGTGCAGATCGCGCACATTTCATACATTTGCTCCTCCGGCTCGCCCACCGACAGCCCTCCAATAGCATTGCCATCACAGTCCATACCGGCAGCAAACGCCGCTGATTCTTTGCGCAGGTCCTCGTAAGTACTACCTTGAACTATTGGAAACAATGACTGCGAATAGCCATAAAGGGGTTCGGTAGTATTAAAATGTTGCACACAGCGGGCCAGCCACCGGTGCGTCAGTTCCATTGATTTTTTTGCGTAGGCATATTCAGCCGGATAGGGGGTGCACTCATCCAGCGCCATAATAATGTCCGCTCCTATCTTACGTTGTATGTCCATCACGTTTTCAGGCGTGAACAAGTGTTTTGACCCATCTATGTGAGACTGAAACACAACACCTTCTTCCTTTATTTTGCGGCTATTGGCCAAAGAAAAAACCTGATACCCGCCACTGTCTGTAAGGATCGGATGGTTCCAACCGTTGAATCGGTGCAATCCGCCGGCCTGCTCCAGTATATCGGTTCCGGGCCTTAGGTATAAATGGTAAGTGTTGCCCAGAATTATCTGCGCCTTCACTTCATGTTCCAATTGGTACTGGTTCACGGCCTTTACCGTGCCGGCCGTGCCAACAGGCATGAAGATCGGCGTTTCTATGGTACCATGGTCAGTGCTCATGACACCCGCCCGGGCACCTGAAGTACTGTCTTTATGTAAAAGCTGAAAATCCATTGAACGGCACAATAATACAACAAAGCCTGCAAAATCGGGGCATGAACCACGGTTTCTTAACGCATGGGTACTTCTATCAGTACAACATCGGCAAGGCTATCTGCTTTAATTTCCACTGTCGTAGTATCCCAGATACCTAATGCGTCCCGATGACCCAGTGCCGTGCCATTTACCGAAATACTGCCCGATGCTACCATGATATACAATCCCTGACCGCTTCCATGCAGCGTATAGGTAATGGTGTTCCCATTCGTCAAAAGTGTTCTGTGGATCCAGGCATTTTGGTGTATCTTCAGTCCTGCATCATCGCTTCCCATAGGCGATACCAGTAGCTGCAACCGATCGGTCCTGTCAGTAGCGTTAAAAGCGGCCTGATCATATCTCGGTTGTACATTGGGTACGGCCGTCAATATCCAGATCTGAAACAGTTTTACATCTATGTCCTTATTGTGGTTATATTCACTGTGAAAAATACCTGAACCTGCGCTCATCACCTGTACTTCACCTGCCTTTATAGCTTCAATATGACCCATGCTGTCTTTGTGCTCCAAAGTGCCTTCCAGCACTATGGTTATGATCTCCATATTGTCATGCGGATGCTTGCCAAAACCGTAACCTCCTTTTACAGTATCGTCATTCAATACCCGCAACATTCCGAAATGCACTTTCTTGGGGTCATAATATTCAGCAAAACTGAATGAGAAATAAGTATCCAGCCAACCATGATTGGCGTGGCCGCGTCCCGCTGCCGGATGAAATATGGTTTGTGCCATGAGCTTAGAATTAGTTTGCAAAATTCAGGATATAAATGTTAAGGCCACTGCAATTATTTAAACAGGGCGCTATCAGGGGCAATATTTCGGGATAAATGGTAAATTGGCAGTTCAAACTGTATCTATGTCGCAAACAATATTGGTCATTGATGATGAAAGGGCCATTCGCAGTGCGCTCAATAATATACTTACCGATGAGGGTTTCAAAGTGGACGAAGCCATTGACGGATTGGAAGGCATCAAGAAGATCAAAGAAAACAATTACGACTGCATTCTTTGCGATATTAAAATGCCAAAGGCCGATGGAATGGAAGTTTTGGCTGCGGCCCGCGATGAGCGGCCCGATACACCGTTTATTGTCATCTCAGGCCACGGCAATATAGAAACGGCAGTTGAGGCTGTAAAAAAAGGCGCATTCGACTACATCTCCAAGCCTCCCGACCTCAATCGCCTGCTGATCACTATCCGTAATGCAATGGATAAGAAATCGTTGGTGACCGAGACGCGCCAGTTGCGTAAAAAAATAGCCCGTACCAATGATATGATCGGTGAGAGTGACGGTATAAAAAAGATCATGGACACTATTGCCAAGGTGGCACCAACAGACGCCCGTGTACTGATAACCGGTGAAAACGGGGTAGGTAAGGAATTGGTGGCCCGCCGTATTCATGAGTTGAGCAACCGCGCCGCGGGGGCACTGATAGAGGTGAATTGCGCCGCCATACCGTCAGAACTGATCGAGAGTGAATTGTTTGGCCATGAAAAGGGATCTTTTACATCTGCTATCAAACAACGCCTCGGCAAGTTTGAACAGGCCAATGGTGGCACGCTTTTTCTGGATGAGATCGGTGATATGAGTTTGGACGCGCAGGCAAAAATGTTACGGGCGCTGCAAGAAGGGAAAATAACCAGAGTAGGTGGCGAAAAAGAAATAAAGGTGGACGTTAGGGTAATAGCGGCGACCAATAAGAACCTGATGGATGAAGTTGAGGCCCGGCGGTTCAGGCTGGACCTATACCACCGCCTGAGTGTGATACTCATTCAGGTGCCATCGCTCAATGAAAGAAGGGATGATATACCAATGCTGGCCGATCATTTTTTAACCCTTTTGTGCGAAGAATATAAAGTGCCTTTAAAGCAGATAGAACCGGACGCGATGGAATTGCTGAAGAACTACAACTGGACAGGGAATATCCGTGAATTGCGTAATGTTGTGGAACGCTTGATCATCTTATCAGATAAAGTGATCTCCAAGGACGATGTAGAGGCCTATATAGTGATTCGTTGAGCACTCAAAGCGTACAAAAAAGTTGGTTGATTTCATATTACCCATCGTCAAAGTTCTACACCCGCACCAATTACATATTTGCCACCGGCACCACTACCTCCGTTAAATACAGGGTGGTAATAATACCCTAAATTTAAAGTTAAGTAGTACACACCATAATACCGCAAACGGGCAAGACTATTCAGAAGCAACCCAAATTCCTGGTAGGCAGGGTCGGGTATGTTGATCTTGGGTCCGACCTGCGCTTCAGGATGTGCCAAAGTGCCGTACAGCATGTTATATCCCAGGCTGATGTACGGCGCTGAGCCAAAGCCAATATCTTTGTCCATTGCAGTGAATAGCTTCCAGTCAAAATCGTGCCGGAAAATAAGCATGGCGAACTTATCGGTATAATATTCATAAGGGTTAATGGTCATGAGTCCGCCAAATGTATACAGTGAACCCTGTCCGTAGTTGAATCCTGACCCCGCAAAAAGTTTACTGAGGGGTAGCGCACCATTGCTCCACGACTTTCCGCCTTCCAACAGTATATGTTCAAACCCCATGCGATTGATATGTTTGTGCCAAAGCCCGGCTGTAACTGCTTGCGTATATGGTATGTCTGCACTGCCTGCAGTCAGTGTTCCCGTTGTTATCTTGCCATACCACATGGGGTAGCGGCTACCCAGGCTGTAGTAAAATCCCATGATCGGCGATGTTCGTTCAGCAAAGGCATACCGCCAGCTCATACTGGCTTCTGCAGCACTGTATTGGGTATGTATACCGTCATACACAAAAGCATAGTTATACTTGGGGGTAATATCCTGCTGCCGGGCGCTTAATTCAAAACTCCAGTATCCGAATTTTTTCCTGAGCGATCCAAAAGTGCTTTTCACTTCATCTACCTGACTCAATAAAAAAGAATTGAGGTAATTTTTATCCAGATCATGGTTCAGTCGTATCCTTCCCGGATCATTGATGTCATCCGAATAGCCGAATCTCAATACTGTTTCATGCGAACGGTTACCATACAGTTCTCCAAAAAAGCCATATTTCCAGTGGGCATCCCTGGTGCCATAGTCGCCCCAGCCGCCAGCCGATATCCAGGGTATCACTTTCTCATTGGTCTGTGCCCCAATACCCAACCTCGTGCCTTCGTACGGATTGGCCGTGATAAATTTAGAATAATCAAAATCCAAAAAACCTATCGGTAGCCTGTTGATGCCTGCTTTGCCTGCCATTTCAGCAAATTTGTCAAAATGATATTTGTCGCCGAGGCTGTCCATAACAGTATATGTATGTAGCTCTTTATGGTTCAGCGCCTCGGGCCGCAGTTTGTTCCAGGCACTATCGCTCAGTTCATCGCTGCCTTCCCGCAGTTTTACGGTATGCAGCTTATCGAACTTAAACGAGGCAGGGTGCCATGTTGTAGCATCAATATCGGTATGTCCTTTCATGTACAATCTGTTGCTCGCGCCATTGGTGCTTACGATCTTCCAGTCTATTATGTAATTCAGATGTTCCGGAAACCAACGACATTCACCGGTCTTTGTGTCGGGTGTGAACTTATACTGCTGCTCTATGCGCGTGGTTTGGTTCAGTCCCGAATCATGTGCCGTGGCAATCAGTCGTTCTATAGCATAGCCATTGGAATTGATGTAAACAACTCCCCTTAACTGATTGCTTTTATTGCCATTTGGCTTGAAACTTAATTCCCAAACGGTATCCTTGCCCTGCATCAATTCATTGGTGAGGTTGAAATCGTAGTAGTTAAAAAAGCCTGCGCTCACCGGGTTGTGATAGTCTTTTCCATTCAGTGTTATATAATTGTAATAGGCATGAAATGGCAGTACGTCCGTCACCATGCTGGTGAGTATATTTTTGTGCAATCCCGAAAAACGCGTACCGATCACGTCTTCCTGTAGTTGCTGCGGTCGCTGCCACGTTCTGACGCTGTAAGTTTCTGAAACAATAATATTGTTCGAGTCTAAGAATTGTTTCATCTCCGCCCTTACAGTGCTGTCTTTTTGTTGATCTGCCAGTTTTTTTTGAACCTGTTTTTCGCTCAGTTTTTTAGGGTGTTTGTCGGTCTTCTTCTTGCGGGTAGTGGTATCAGGCAGTTCATCTGATGCTACCATCTTATAATACACATGGCACTGATAGGCATCGTATTTGTCAGGGTTATTGAGGTCACGATTGGCAATGGCCCGGTTCAATACGTACCGCATCTTATCGTAGGGCGGAGCCACCACAACCTCTTTCAGGCTGTTATCATCGCGCTGCAGCAACAATTGTAAAACGGCTGCACGATATGGTAGTGCCAGTTTCAGGGGCATGTATCCGATATACGCCACTTCGGCTTGCTGAAAACCGGCTGCTGCACCGAGGTCGAAATAGCCATTTATGTCGGCTACTGTCCCCTGAGCGCCATTACCAAATTTTATGGTGGCAAACGGCAGTGGTTGTTTTGTACCGGCGTCCAGTACCTGCAATCGCTGTGCCCATGCTCGCGAAAGCGATAGAATAAACATCAGTGCCAATAAGTACGTACGCATGGCACAAATATAAAACTTAACTGTATCAGGAAAATGTTAGAAATTTTTAATGCCTTTAAAAATTCCCCCGATACCGAACAGCCGATTTTAAACCCTAAATTTGTGCGGCATGTGGGATTCGTACCTCAAAGGATTTAAGGCATATTTACAGCTGGAACGTTCTATGTCCGTCAATACTATTGATGCCTATCTGCATGATCTGGATATGTTCAGCGCATTTCTGAGTGCCACATTCCCCGGCACAAGCCCGGAACAGGTGGCATTGGCACATTTGCAGGCATTCCTGCTTTCCATCAACGAACTGGAATTTGCCGCTAATTCGCAAGCCCGGGTGCTGAGTGGTATTCGTTCATTTTACCGGTATTTGTTGCTCGAAGACCTGATCACAGCCGACCCTACCGAATTGCTTCAGTCGCCCAAGCTGACACGGCCACTGCCACATGTACTCAGCATTGCCGATATAGAATTGTTGTTTGCAACAATAGACCACAGTAAACCCGAAGGACAGCGCAACCGCGCCATGCTGGAAACCATGTATAGCTGCGGTCTCAGGGTAAGCGAGCTTATTACACTGAAGCTTACGGACCTTTATCTCGACCTCGGTTTTGTAAAAGTAATAGGCAAGGGTAATAAAGAACGATTGGTGCCGATAGGTAATGCGGCCGTAAAGCAGATCCAATTATACCGGGAGCATGTGCGCAGTCATCTGCCACGCATTAAAAAGGGCAATGAGGACATTTTATTTTTGGGGAGGTGGGGTAGCGGCCTATCGCGCGTTATGGTTTTTATGATCATCAAGGAGCTGGCTGCTAAGGCAGGGCTATCTGCTGAGATTCATCCGCATACCTTCCGTCATTCGTTTGCCACCCACTTGGTTGAAGCAGGCGCCGATCTGCGCGCCGTGCAGGAAATGCTCGGCCACAAAAGCATCACCACCACAGAAATATACACCCACCTGGACCGAACTTTTCTTCGCGAAACATTGCAGAAATATCACCCACGGTATGGGTGATGCGATAGAAAGCGCACGATTGTTCTTTTTGCCCGGTATGTTTCCTGTCTATTCTTACGGTATAAAAATTGGGGCTTTCTAAAACAATAAACCCACCAAGGTAGGGCGGGTTTATTGCTAAAATCTGATTGATGGCAATTCCCTATTCCAATCCATGCAGTTCCTTCTCCGATACCTTGTGTCCGCCAAATGGTATAATAAGTTTTATGCCTACGTTACGTCCCATATTGTATATACCTTGGCTGGGTTTGGTCACTATAGCAGAGGTAAGTCCATTATTGGTTAGCCCTGCATAGGTGCCGTTGTATGCCCAAAAATATTGTGCCCTAGAGGTATGGTCGGCATAAGCGAGATTCATCAAATTTGTGCAATTGATGAACAAAGAAGCGATCTTGTGCTTAGTGCGTTTTTTTACGAAATTCGTACCTATTCCCATATTGTATATTGTATAAGCAGATGAGGCCAGTTCATTCCAGTCTGCACTGTAAATGTTTTTTTGTGCCCAGTCGTGCTCCAGCCCTATCTGTACATAAGTACCTTGTAACATGGAATGTTTCCTGTCAGTCAATTTAAAGCGGAACTCCGTTGTCAGTCGGGGGGCGGGTGTAAACGGTACGTGTTCGGTCGTATCGGTCTGATGGGGCATGTATGAATAGGTATACGTAAAACCGTTACGTATTTCGAGCCATTTGGCCTCTGTGGGATGTATATTCAGATAAGCCGAAATGCCGGCTATTACAGCAGTGGCAGCGCCAAATTTGTAAACCGGGGCATTCAGCATCAACGAGTCACCCCCTAATTTGCTCGCCAGTTTAGACGGAAAAATGAAGTTCGTGATATAATTGGCGAAACCATCTACCTCAAAATTCACGTCCTTGCCATTGTTGCCATAAGCAATATCGGCCTCGTATCCCGATTCCGGTTTTAAGTTAGCGTCCCCCAAACGATATATATTGGCAGGATCGAGTTCGTTGCTCGTGAGTTCGCTGATGGAGGGCGCACGAAAACTTTTGGCCAAATTCAGTTTAACATAATTATTGCCCGGCAATTGATAGGAGGCGCCCAAACTGGCTGATGTGCCTGAAAAAGTGTGGTTAAAATTGATGAATTGAGTAGAGTCGCCTGGCTGTTTTACAGTATGTACCACCTGTGCCGATGTGGCATAATTGGCAAGATACATGGGTTGTCCGTCCATGGTCCTTACGTCATAGCGAAGCCCGCCGCTGACAGTCAGCTTGTTAAAATCTTTTTGTAAAACTGCATAGGCACCTGCATCAAAATCGGTGTAATTTGGGATTTCGAAATCACCAATATAGGGTGCCGGTGGTTCGGGTGCATTCTTCTCAAATTCGTATACACCGTTCACTCCGGCAGTTAGTTTCAGGCCGGAGCTTATCCCTTCTAATTGATACTTGAGTGAATAGGGTATGTCTTGGACCGTCATGTGTAATGCTGCAATATTACCTGAATCCACTTCCTGACGCTGGCTTTGAGTATATCCAATGTCTATGCCCAGTTTACCCGCACCGGCAAAGATCGTGTTTTGCCACCACACCGTTTCATGATCCAGTATTTGATACACAGCGGCCTTTTCGGCATTGTAGGACAGGAAATCAGCTCGTGTTGGGGATATTTGTCCGGAGCCCGGAACTAATGTGCCTATCAACGATGAATTGGGCGCATTGGCAGCTGTATAGTATTGTGGATTGCCATGGCCATTGGGTTGCGGTGTGTCAAATTCAAACACGCCTGTTGCGCTGTCACGGTTGCCATCGGGTATTTCTACGGCGCGGTGCAATATACTCACCGATAGCCTTGATGTACCCCATTTTTTATCTACGCCTGCGGAAGCCCGCACATTTTGCTGGGTAAACGCTGTTCCCCATACATAGCCATCCTTAGGGTCCCAATAACAGTGGGCTGCCTCGTCGCTGGCACGCAGATCCCAAAAGAATCCATTCTTGTTGCCTGCTACCATGGCCGAGGTACCAAGCAGACCATTATTATTCTGATATTCTGTAGTTACGCTGCCTTGTATCGTACCATTGTCTGCTTTTGGTTGCGACTGAAAGCTTACAACACCAGCTACCGCATTGGCGCCGTATTGTAATGATGCAGGACCTCTAAGGATCTCGCTGCTGTATACCGCATAAGGATCTATAAGTATGCCGTGTTCGTCGCCCCACTGAAAATCCTCTTGGCGTTCGCCGTCAAAAAGGGTCAATACCCGATTATAGCCAAGCCCGTTTATTTCGGGCTTAGAAATTCCCGGGCCGGTTGTAATGGCAGTAATTCCCGGTTCTTTTGCCAGTGCATCTATGGCATTCGTTGCCGGTAGCTCCATCAGCATTTCATGGGAGATCACATTGATGGGCAACGTAGCCCGTTGCCGGGTTGTCTGTATACCCAGTGCTGTTACGATCACATCCTTACGAACCGTAGTGGTTGGCCTTAGGCGGATATTATATATAGTATTACCGGGCACGCTGACTGTATTGGAAACTGTTGCATATCCCAGATATTCGGTAGCCACTGTATAAATGCCTGCCGGAACGGGCGCTATGGTATATATACCATTGGAGTCGGCGACTGCTGTTAGGTTCAGTCGCGGCAAGTACACTACCGCACCCGGCAAAGTTTCATTTGTTACCGAATTGGTGATCCTACCACTTAGTGTCTGGGCCCGTATTATAGCGCCACAGATAAGTAATAATATTATTAAGAATATTTTTTTCATGTTCTTTTGTTTGGAAATTGGGTGAAAGCAATGACGACAACTGCGCCGCATGGAGGGATCAATACCTGCATCTATTTAGGCTGATCTTTAAAAAAGCGCCTACAGGTCAATAAGATAATAAATGATTGAAAAACTGCTTAAGCTACGGGAGGACCCCTGAGCGAATAACTGAAAAGGGTGCACTGATGATAGGGTACCAACAATGCTGCATGAGTAATTAAAAATTCAGGTACATAAAAACGAACTACCGGAAATTGGGTATTGTTTGAAAAAGGCGGTACGGAAAGGGAAAGGAAAGAACAGTGGTGATGCTTGGTTGTGATCTCCAGTCCGGTATGTTTTTCATGAATACCGTCCTTGTGTCCTGAGAACAGGTGAATGAAATCCATGGGTGTATTCATCACCAACAGCAAAAACGCATACAGCACTACAACTGTATTTTTCAGGATGTTCTTGTCCGGCTTGCGCCTGTTATGTATTGAAAAACGTTTCAAGAATTAATATTCCTTTCTCGGGAGATGCAAAGCTAACTATAATTTTGCACGTAGTCTCACATCAATAGGGGGATATTTGGTTGAGCCAGGGTGCAGATTTTTTATGATGTATGCGTAATGAACGCTATATGTCGTTCCCCATAAATTTCTCCATAGTTGCAGATGTGGCTGAAGTGATGCCCTCGGGCTTAAAGACTTTCATTAGCGTCCGCCAAAGTATTTTCACGTCCAGTGCAAAACTCATATTATTTACATACCAAACGTCATATTCAAACTTTTGTTTCCAGCTAATTGCATTTCGACCGTTGATCTGTGCCCAACCGGTGATGCCTGGCCGTACAAGGTGTCGCTGTTTTTGATCTGCGCTATAGCGCGCCAGGTATTCAATAAGTAAGGGGCGGGGGCCTACTAAACTCATGTCACCCAATATCACATTCAGTAGTTGAGGTATCTCATCTAAACTGCTCTTTCTCACAAACTTACCTACGGCAGTCAACCTATCGGCATCAGGTAACAATTCACCATTTTTATCCTTGCGGTCGTTCATGGTCTTAAACTTGATCACCTTAAAAATACGCTCATTTTTTCCCGGTCGTAACTGAAAAAAGAATGGTTTGCCTCTGTTTGCAATGGCCAGCCAAATAACAACAAACACAAATATGGGTGAAAGGATAATGAACGCTATCAAGGCCAGCACCAGATCAATGAGCCGCTTTACAATAGTTGCATAGATCGAGAATCGTTTGGGCCTGTTCATATTATGATCTCATAAGTTCTTTTAAATGATCCAAATATCGGTTCGCCAATACTTCCCTGTCAAAATTACCTTTTGCGTACAAATAACCGCTTTCGCCTTCCCGTTTCAATCGGGCTGGATCTGCCATGTATTGCCTGATGATCATATTATAGGCCGCTGTATTTTCGGGTTCTACATAGCACCCGGCGCCAGCCGCTTCTACCAACTCCCTCGATACTCCGTCTATTGCCATCAGAATCGGCTTTTTGCACGACATATAATCAAAAGTTTTGTTAGAATACACGGTTTTGAAGGTATCCACCCGTTTCAACACAGATGCACCCATTTCAGATGCTAAAATATACCGGAATACCTCAGCTTTAGGTACAGAGTCAATAAATTGCACATTCGTCACGCCGCGTTCTATAGCCAGTTTTTTCAGTTTTTCCTTTTCCATACCATTGCCTATCAGCAAAAAAAGCACATTGGTATCTGCCAAAGCGGCTCCGGCATCAATAAGTTGCTCTAAGCAGTTGGCCACACCATGAGCGCCTACATACGTGATCACAAACTTACCGCTCAGTCTGTGTTCATTCCTAAAAGACTCAACATCAAAGTTTTGTAGCAACGATTCAGAAAGACTGAAGTCGGCTGCATTAGATATTTGAATCAATTTTTTTGCGGGTATATGCTTTTTTTCTTCCAGTGTTTTATAAAATGCCGGGGTTAATACATTGATCAATTTGGCTCTTTTGTAAATAAATCCCTCCACCCAATATGCTAACTTAATGATCATTTTATTGGTGAGTACACCGGTATCAATTGCAGATTCCGGCCATAGATCGCGTACCTCAAATACAAAGGGCATCCGTCTGAGCCGGGAGATCATATAGCCACTCACCCCCACAAATAAGGGTGGGGAAGTTACCACTACTACATCAAATTTGCCCTTGGTCTTGAAAATTCCGGCATACATGGACGAAAACATAAAAGAAAAATAGCCCCATAGTCGGCCTACAAAGTGTTTGTTGTAGGATTCAGATACATGACATCGCCACACATCGACATTCCCCTGACGTTTTTTTACAAAGTGTTTGCCTTTGTATTCGGTGCGTTTCTCACTTCCGTTGTAGTGCATCATGCCGGCCAACACCGTAACTGAATGACTTTGCTCTGTCCAAACCCTTGTTATCTCGTTCCATCGGGAACCTCCGGGATCATCATCTTCTAAAAAATATTGATGCAGTAATAATATATTCATTGTCAGTCTGTAATGGTCAAAATCGTTTTTATGACCGGTTCTTTGCTGTTAAAATAAATAGTCTTCGTTGGTATTTTTTGTCCATATAGTCCTGAATACCATCCTTCTGTAATTTCTTGTTGAAGTGATGCTTCTGATATATTTGTTGCACGTATACTTGTATTTTGCGGTGGTTCTTTGGGTATATGCCATAGTTGTTTCAGGCTGATGCCCGCAGGAATGCCGGTCAATTCGTCAGTAATGGTCCATTCCGCCTTGCCTTTGATCTTGGTTATAGTACGTTTATGAGTAATGTTTTTGTTGATGTATCGGTATACAGATACCTTGCCGGTAAAAATATATTCATCAGTTGTCTCTGCTAACTCAGCTTCTATGAATCGGGACCAGTAAAACCAAATGAAGTGTCCGCCTTTCAACATTTGGTCCAGATCATTCAGCATAACAGTGTTATGTGAGGCCGTTCCGCTGAAGTAACGCATGGTATCTTTATCGGTATTGTATTTGTAACTTCCTGCATCTAATAGAGCATTTTCGCCATTATGCCAAATATCTATATGTAAATTGTCGGCGTGTGATGGCCGATCTTTATAACCCCCGCACTTGATAAATGTAAGTGTATCGGGCTCCCGAATCACATAATAACCACCTTTATCGAATTGAAAGACGCCGTTTTTTTGATTAACTGTGTTTGTTTCAATTAATTGAATATTATACCAGTAGCTATCTTCATTTGAATTATTAAATTCGGTATTTTTTTGTAAAGCACCTGCAAGAGCTTGTAGCGCAGGCCTATAGTCACGGTAGTGGGCATCATTCAGTTTAAAGAACAAAGCGCCGTCGTTGGCACCGTAATTGGGCAACCAACCATTGGCATCATTCATGCACGTTCTTAAAAACGCTACCGATTTGGCCGCACGATCGTAAACTACACTTGAAAATTTTTCTTCATTTTTTTCCGACAATGCAATCGCCCAGGTCATTAGTTGCACCACTATTCGGTGGTAGTTCATCGAAAATTGAAGAAATGTACCATCATCATATACTTGGTAGGCTATTTCCTCTTCAAACCATTGTTTACCCTTTTGTTTCCATTTAGCTGCACCGGGCAATGCAGGGTATAGCAAACCACCCAAGTACAATGTTAGTGTTTCTGTAATGGCGTGGTTATTTCGTACTGCGATCCTTGAAAAGTCGATATTATTGTAGATATGGTCTAAATGGCAATAGATTGCATACTGTATTTGATCAAATACTTTATAGTCTAAATTAGGTGAATTTTTATAATAATGCAGTGCAAAGGTCCAATTAAGGATCCTGAGCGACATCTCCTGACTGCAGCGATAGTTAGGGCCGCAATTTACCGGGTTGGCTGTGATCCACGACAAAATGTCGTGTATAACCATTTCGGAGCAGTCAATGCCTGAATGATAATCATATCTTATTATATCATATAAATACGAGAACCGTGATTTTTCCCAAACAAATTTGATATCGCCTGCGGCAGTAGAATAGTCGGGGATTTCTGTCCAGTGCTTATTGACATCATATTTAAAACCTGAATCAGGGTTGGTTAACCAATCATAATTCATGCCTAAATTTTTGTATAAACTATTAAATAACAAAAAGTTACCTGACTTTAATTCGTTGAATTGTTGAGTTAACTCCGGCGTTAGCTTTTTGGGAAAATTCAGGCTTTCACGATCTTTAAAGAAAAAATGAACAGGCGTCTGTCGCCAGTCATTTATATTTAAATAGGTTTTATGCGCCGGTTTTGCCGGAAAGCGACTTTTAAAGAATCCTGTTTTTTGAAGTACCAGCCGTTGCACTCGAAAGCGTGTATACCGCCACCCCATATTGGAGATCAGGTTCAGCGCTTTTTGTAGGTTTCCCGGCATAGAAGTTACATTTCAACAAAGATAATTATTTTCATCGTTTAAGGTATTCGTCAAAAATATTATAGAGTTTTAAAGAATTGTCATTAAAATTCCCCCATTTTTCAATAATGAATTGTCGGGCATTTTTACCTAATTCTTCCCTTAGTGGTTGATCAGTAGCAAGTTGTAGGATTTTATCAGCAAGTTCTTTGGGAGTATGCGGATCTAATAACAGACCGTTATATCCGTTTTGGATCAATTCAGGATGGCCACAGACATTAGTAGTAATAACCGGTAGTCCCGCCGCCATTGATTCAACAACAGAATTGGCAATGCCTTCCCAATGCGATGGCAAACAAAAAATGTCAGCCGTATTTACCATTTCATTGATCTCCTTTGGATCAACTTCATTAATATTCAGAAAATGGTCAGAAATCCCCCGTTTTGCTGCTTCTGTGGTTAAGTCGATTTCTGCATGACCAGCATGTACACCGGCAATAATAAAATCAGGCAATCGATCTTTGATCAAAGCAATTGCATCAAATAGGTCCAACCAGCCCTTACGTACAATGGCTGTTCCTATTGATAAAATAACTAATTTATTTTGGGGTATTTTAAACTTTTCTTTTGCTGCGTTCCGTTCAGCTGAGGGCAGCGGTCTGAAATAGTCATAATTAACACCTCTTCTTACTACCTGATAATCATATTCTTTATCGCATAATTTGTTGGATTCCTTGCCTAAATAGTCGGCTACAGATAGCCTGATGTCAGCCTCAGACCAAGTTTTCTTGAACCACAACAAACTTCCCGGATTGCGATGAGGCTCTACTAATACATCGTCACCTATCACCATAATAGCTGACCGTACACCATACCTTTGCGCAGCTAACTGTACTACACTGGCCTCAGGTATCCATTGAGAATAAAAAATATCTGTTTTAGGGTCTAATTTGATATTTTTACTCCTAAAAAAATGATCAACACTATCAAAAAATCTATCAGGATAAGATTTCAGAAACCGTGCTGGTCTGTAGTTAGTTATTTTTGGATGATTTACTTTGATTCCGTCATATATCCTTTCCAAAGGATAATTCAATTTACTAAGATTTTGCCAGTCCTTAACTAAATAACTAAATGGAGTGGGGGGATTCCACCGAATAGGTAAAATAACTTGTAATTCCGCGCCATTTGCAATTAATCCTTTGTATTGCCGGTGCACAAATATTCCGTGCCATTTCATTCCGGGGTATTCATATGGATAAAAGATCGGGAAAGCCCAAATTCTCATTTTTCGCTTTTATACCAGTTAATAAATTTTTCAATGCCTTCCTTAATACCCGTATGTGGATCATAGCCTAACAGTTGCTTACTTTTTTCAATGTCCGACCAAGTATACGGCACATCACCAGGTTGTTCAGGCAGGAAATCTATTTCTGCTTTTTTGTCTAAAACTTCTTCAATTGTTTTCACAAGATCCAACAGACTTACTGTATGTGAGTTGCCAAGGTTAAACAATTCAAATTTCTGACTTTCATAGCCTATGGCACCAATTACACCATTGACAATGTCATCAATGTAGGTATAATCTCTGAAGGTATGCCCTGTGCCAAATAATTGGATCCTTTTCCCGTTTATGATCGACTTTACAAATTTGTGTATTGCCAGATCAGGCCGCTGTCTCGGGCCAAATACCGTGAAAAAACGCAATCCTACGATCTTTAATCCGAAATGTTGCTGATACAGGTTGCATAATTGTTCTCCTGCCATTTTTGAAGATGCATAGATGCTTATGGGCTGAAGGCTTTTATCGTCAACCCGCCATGGTAGATTTTCATTTACTCCATACACACTACTGGACGAGGCAAAAAGTACTTTTTTGATCTTGTTTTTACGGGCAAACTCTAATAAGTAGGTAGTGCCCATGATGTTAACTCGGTTATAATTAATAGGGTCTTCCATCGAAGGACGGACACCCGCCTTTGCAGCCAAATGAATGATCAGATCTATATCTTTTCCATTGATTGCCGCCCATGTAGCTTCTTCACAGATATCGCCCTCAATAAAGCTGAACCGAGTATTTTTGTGTGCGGTGCGTAGATTATTTTCTTTAATGTTTCTCGCGTAAAATGGATCGAAATTATCCAATCCCACCACTTCATTTCCAATATCTAATAAGCGATCAGTTAAATTACTACCGATAAATCCTGCTGCACCTGTTAATAAAATCCTCATGTATCTGCAAATTTAGTCAGAATTATTTGTTCTAAAAATATCATAAGGATTAATTAATCGACCAATTTATATTAAGATCATAATAGTTTATTCGGCAATAAAGTGTCGTATTTTTTCAATGTGTTGCTGCTTCATAGAGTTGGGAACAAAAAAAGAATAGTAAATATTACTGTGTGGCCTGATTGCTCATAAATACGTACTGAATAAGATTAGCGCCCATTTGTAAAGCTTGCAAGTGCTTTTCAGGTGGATCGCGATGCACCTCAAAATCTTCCCATCCATCGCCAAGATCTGTTTCCCAGCTATAAAATACCACTAACCGACCCTTATATATCAGACCCCATCCTTTTGGTGGGTGGTTGTCGTGCTCATGGATCTTTGGCAATCCATTGGGGAAGTTATATTTCTGATGATAAATGGGGTAGGAGAAAGGCAATTCTAAAAGCTCCAGTTCCGGAAATACTTTTTTTAATGCCGGCCTTACATAGGGATCTAATCCATAGTTATCGTCAATGTGCAGGAATCCACCACTTTCTAAATATTTTCGTAGATTTTTGGCCTCTTCATCTGAAAGAGCCCACCTGCCATGTCCTGTCATGTGAATGAACGGATAATTGAAAATATCGGGGCTATTAACCTCCACATGCGCTTCTACGGGGTCTAAGTTGGTATGTAACTGCTCATTACAAAACAATGCCAGATTTTTTAATGATGTTGGGTTGGCATACCAATCACCGCCTCCATTGTATACCAACAAGGCGAGTTTTAGGTTCTGTGCGCCTGCTATAATGCTGCAACACACACAAACCATCAACACAAATATTTTCTTATTCATTATTGTTCAGCAAGTTGAAATAAGCACAAACCATCAGTGCGGCTGTTTCTGTACGCAGGCGGTGAGTGCCCAATGTTATTGACTGATAGCCAAATTGCTTGCACAACGCTACTTCTTCAGCCGTGAAATCTCCTTCAGGTCCGATCAAAAGAACGGTTTCCACGCCGGGTTTCAATAACTCTTGCAACGCTTTTTTGTCTTGTTCAGGATTGCAATGTGCGATCAGTTTCTGAGGAACATCTTTATAAGTCTTCAGTACATCACGCAATAAAGCGATCTGATTCAATTCGGGCAAGTAATACTGCAACGACTGTAGTGTTGCGGAAGTGAGCAGTTTTTCCCATCGCTCATACCTGAAATGAGCTTTCTCTGATCGGGTAGTGATGATTGGTGTAATAGATCCGGCACCTAATTCAGCCGCTTTTTCCAACAGCCATTCGTTACGGCTGTTATTTTTAGTAAACCCTACACAAAGGTGTAAAATACTGCCTCCGCGCGGATGGAACACCACTTTGCCGGGCACTACAGCACATTTGAATCGTTCAGCCTCCGATAATATGCCAACGGTCACATTCCCTTTTCCATCAGTAAGCAAGAGCTTATCACCTTCCTGCATTCTTAATACCTGCCAAATATGTTTAGCTGTTGCATCATCTAACACAACCTCTATCCCTTCTTTAAGCTCTCCATTGTAGTAAAACTGTGATAACTGAGACATTGCGCTAAATTAGTGAAAAAGTTAGCGTAATACCAATTGTTTTTCACAAATCATTTTTCTGAGATTGAGCAAAGCATAACGCATTCTACCCAAAGCAGTATTGATGCTGACACCTGTAAGATCTGAAATTTCTTTGAAACTCAGATCTGAATACATGCGTAAAACGATCACTTCTCTTTGCTCTTCCGGCAAGGCCTCAATAAGTTTCCGCACACTGCCATGAATCTGGCGTTTCTCTATATGATCAGGGGCGTCATCGTGTGAAGTGAACAGGTAAGAAATGTCTTTGCCATCCGGCAGTGTTACAGGAATGTTTTGGCGGGTTCTCCGAAAATGGTCCATGCACAAATTGTGTGCTACCCTTACTACCCACTGTATGAATTTACCCTGTTCATTATAACGACCTTCTTTGATCGTCTTGATGACTTTTAAAAACGTTTCCTGAAAAAGGTCTTCTGCCAGATATTTATCCTTTACTAAGATAAATATCGAAGTGTATACCTTGTCTTTATGCCGATGGATCAATGATTCCAGGGCTTGTTCGTTTCCTTGTTGAAATGCGAGAATTAACTCGGCGTCCGGTTGTTGGATCAAATGCATAAACTTCTAATTTAATTAATGGTCACGTAAAGGTTTACGCCATCATTGTTGAGATTAAATTGTTAAGTAGAAGTTTTTGCTATAGACGCCGTTTTATTGTTTAGAA
>Ga0164296_1002504_pt1 | contig 18240 bp, 26 predicted proteins | sample GEODES057metaG_FD_113533 | JGI IMG/M metagenome (GOLD analysis project Ga0164296, IMG submission 113533) | Dystrophic lake water microbial communities from Trout Bog Lake, Wisconsin, USA - GEODES057 metaG | ecosystem: Environmental > Aquatic > Freshwater > Lake | place: USA: Trout Bog Lake...
GATGCAAAACGATCCGCGTTATGAAGTTGGCACATGGGACGAAGCAGAATGTATCAAGGTGTTTTACAACACGTTTATCAGCGCCAAGATTGGATTAGTAAACATGATCCAAGATGTTGCAGTTAAGCAGGGTAACATCAACGTAGATGTTGTTACCAACGCACTTGCTAAATCCAGTATGCGTATTATGGGGCCTAAGTATATGACAGCAGGACTAGGTGATGCTGGTCCTTGCCACCCACGTGACAATATTGCTCTACGTTTTCTAGCAGAGAAACTAGAACTGGGCTATGACCTGTTTGATGCTATTATGCACGCCAGAGAAAAGCAGGCCAAACTAATGGCCTTGTCTCTAGTAGAACAAGCAGAGTTATATGAATTACCCATATACATTCACGGCAAAGCCTACAAGCCTGATGTTGACTATTTGGAAGGTAGTTATAGTTTGCTAGTTGGACACTACTGTGCAGAGTTTGGACACGAACCCACATACATTGATCCATTGACAGAAGCAACAACTCCTGCATCAGTTAAAGGTGTTATATTATTAGCACACAATCGTATCGTGACCTATGGTTATGCGGGTGTGGATCAAGTACAGCAACAGTATTGTGAGTTTGAAGCGGGCAGTATCATTGTTGATCCATGGCGCACATATCTACGTGACACAGCAGGCATAAAGGTCTTACACTATGGCAATACCCGTAGGGCGTAATTTTTGTATTGCGCCTTACACGCAGGTCACACTATCTCCGGCTGGGAACTATAGTCCCTGTCCAGAGATAGGCGGACAGACTTGGATAGAAGACTCTGCTAGTCCAATCAAAATGTGGTCATCAGAACAATTCAAGAAGTTACGCAGCGCCTTTGCCAACAATGAACAGCCCACTGAGTGCAAGCGTTGTTGGGACCAAGAGAGTTATGGTAATCAAAGTCTGAGAAAGCGTCTGTTTGTGGGCAACACCAGTGGTCGTAAAAAGTTCAAAGCAAACGAACTTGCAGATTTCTTAGACCAGGGTCATTTACAGGGACCAAATCAGATTAATATAATGGTAGGTAACAAGTGCAATCTGCGTTGTAGAATATGTGGAGCTGCACTATCAGTTACATTCAACGTTGAGGGTGAGCATTATGAAAAGAAAAACAATCTTGCTCGTAGTCGCTATACCACAGCATCAAAAAAGCCCATTGAGTTCAATGAAGATCAAATACAAGAATTGTTTGAACTCACTGTCAATGTACAACGATTAGAATTCTATGGTGGAGAGCCCCTGCTGGATGTACCCACTCTGACTCTGTTAAGAAAACTAGTTGACAGTGGCAAAAGCAAAGACATTACCCTATTCTACAATACCAATGGTATAGCTGCACCAAAATCAGAACACTTTGAACTATGGAAAAACTTCAAAGCGCTAGAATTTAACCTCAGTGTTGACGACATAGAACACAGATTTACCTACAACAGACATCCCGGCAAATGGTCTGAGTGGCTAGATACACTGAATTCGTTGCGGAATTTTGAGTGGCAGATACCCATTAGCATATATGCTATTTGTACCGTAAGTATTCTAAATATCTATTACATACCAGAAATTCTAACAAAGATACAGGAATTGGGCTTGCCTGTGTTTCTGAACACTGTGAACAAGCCCAGTTACTACGACATTGTAAATCTACCACAACCAGCAAAGTTAGAGATTGCCGCAAAGTTGCGCAACTACACTGACGTATCCAAGATTCAATTTTTGATTAACACACTTGAAACTTCTAAGAGCAAACAATCTGATTGGCTAGATTTTAAATTTTGGACCCGAGAAAAAGACCAATACAGACAAGAAAGTTTTGCTGAGGTTTGCAGTGAATATTATGGACTACTGAAAAAATATGATGACACGATATAAAATACCCGCTTTCTGGGACGATGAATTCAAGCGTTTAAACTACGTACAGGAACAGTTCAATGATCCAGATAAACTCAAAGAGTGGTCTGATATGGGATTTAAAAATGTTGCCACTGGATTTATGTGTGATATGCGTAGCCCACAACCAAGCTGGAACTCTAAAGTAGTTGCAATCTTCAAAGAGATGGGTTGGCAAGACATTGGCACAAGTTACTATCGTATGGGACCGGGCACTATCTTACCTAATCATAGTGACTTATACAAGAAATATGTTACACTATTCAACTTGCAGGGGCGTGAACAAACTATACGCAGAGCAGTCATATTTTTAGAAGACTGGTCTAGCGGTCACTACAGTGAATGTGCTGGCAAATCCATTGTAGAGTGGAGAGCTGGTGATGTTATAGAATGGAGTTACGACACTCCTCACGTGGCAGCAAATGTCGGATATGCTGACAGATACACACTTCAAATAACAGGACACGTATGATTTCAAGTTGGAATGAATATGACTCACTAAAGCGAGTCATAGTGGGTACAGCAACACACGCAAACTGGCCAGTACTGGACAAAGTTTTTAGACAAGAAGCAGCAAACAGTTTATGGACAGAAACTCCAGCTCCTTCAGGTCCCGTGCCCCAATTCATCATTGATGAAACAGAAGAAGACCTGAGTAAACTTTGTAAAGCACTGACCGAACACGGTGCAGAAGTTGTGCGTCCCGATTCCTTTAACTTTCAAGTTCACGATGGACTCTATAACTACTGTCCACGTGACCGTTTTATTGTACACGGATCAACCATCATTGACCCTGCTATGATGTATCCTTGTCGTGATATGGAATATCAGTGCTACATTGATTATCTGGAAGATGCTGATCGTATCATTCATATGCCACGTAATGCGGGTATGGTACTTGACGCTGCCAATGTACTGCGTATTACACAAGACAAATGGTTGTTCTTGGAATCTGCCAGCGGCAATCGTGCTGCTTATGATTGGTTATGCGGTCAGTTGCCTGACGTAGATATTGAACTCTGTAACTTTTACAGCGGAGTGCATATTGACAGTACCATCACAGCACTAAACTCCGATTGCTTTGTAGTCAATGGCAGCAGAGTCCCAGGTATTGAACATCTACCACGTCACTTACAGGGCAAAGAAGTATTGTTTGTCAATGAAGTTGTGGCACAGGACTTTTATCAATATCCCTATGCCAGCAAGTGGATCGCACTGAATATGTTGAGCATCGATCCCAAAACTGTGATCGTGGATGCAAAGCAGGATCAGTTGATTGCAGTGCTCGAAGACCATTTTGGTATGAAGGTCATTCCACTTGAGTTGCGTCACAGTCGTACACTGGGTGGTGGTTTTCACTGTGTCACTCTTGATTTAGTTCGTCAAAACTAAATAGATTTATGACAGAATTTGTAAGCATCGGTGACGTTAATCTATTGGCTATCAAAAACAACAATAGATTGCAAGATGTAGTTAATAAAAAACAAGATATCTTGGATAACTTGGCACAGTACTATAACTTAGCGCCCTCAAAGGTATTATTTGTTGGGTTCAGTAGTTTTGTTTTGGCCAAGTTTAATCAAGGTATCACCATCACTGCCGTCAGTGAACAGGTCAGAGATTATTTGACTGCACAGGGTATAAACTACACATATATTCCCGAGATAGAATTACTAGACTATCGCAAACAATTTGAAGTTGTTGTAGCAGTAGACGAATACTTTACCTACAGCGAAAGCGATCAAGAACAAAAAGATTTGGTTGCACAAATTTGTAATCTAGCCACTGATTATGTGATAACTACTTTACGTGATTACAAAAATCAAGACTACAAAGAGCGAGAATTCAGTCAACCAACTATTGTAAAATCTGGCGAAGACAGTTTGGTATTCTTAGAGAATCATACGTGGAGCCAGAAAGATCGTGCAAATTGGGACAGCGTTATCTACGCTATCAATCAGCAGGATTGTAGTATGCAAACATTCGGGGACTTTGGTCGTCGTACTATGTATTTCAAGCAATTGGCAAATTTTACTGCCACTGCAGGTGCACAAGATTTTGTAATTCACAAGAACCTTATGTATAAGGGACTTATTCGTAAGAACTACGAACACGTGATAACAATAGCATTCAATTAATGTCAAAAGATATATTCGAAAATTTAGTCACAGATATAACAGCAAAAGTTTTAGAGCAAGTTCAACAACAAGTCAACGTTGTTGTTATCAATGCTGTAAACAATAGCCTAGAAAATCTAGTAGACAACAATCAGGTCAACAAAATGATTGACGAACGAGTCAATCGTTCTGTCAAAGAATACCAACCTGATCTAACCACAGTAGAACAAACTCTCAGAGAATTAACCAATCGATGGGCTGATACTGTATCGGGTGATTTGAAGAACAGAGTTGATGTGCTACTCAGAGCACAGGTTGAATCAGTTGACCTCAACGCACTGATTATCCAGCAACTCAGCTCAAAGCTAGACCCACAAAATACCACATATCCATTCCCAGAAAAAAGTATCAACGGTGCTGCACTCAACACTGTTAATCTAAAAATTACTGGGGACAATATCTCAGGTGGTGTCATCACCAACTTTGGCAGTACAGGTATTGACGACAAAGCATCTGGTTGCATGGTTACAATTATGGATCAGGGCACAGTATTTGAAAATACTCTATATGCTCCTCACATAGAAATCAAAGGGGGCGCGGTAATCGATGGTGATTTAGAGATACAGGGTAAGATCACTGATAACCCAGCATATCGTCAGCTTGTTGCAGACGTTGCCTCAGAAACACAAACAAATATCACAGACGATGTACTTGAACGCCATCAGAATCTAATCTTTCAGCGCATACAGGCAGAGGGTGTTGACCTAAACAGAGTCACATTCAATGGTCGTTTATTGGTAGACGGTGACAGACTTGTGGGTGTAGTCAACAGTCAACTACGCACAGTGGGTGTACTACAAGACTTACAAACAAGTGGTGATACTTTCTTGAGTGATACGCTCTACACCGCTGGCAAACGAGTTGGTATCAACACAATGGATCCTAAATCAGCACTCAGCGTTTGGGATGAAGAGATTGAAGTCAGTGTTGGTAAGAATCAACGTGGTGTGGGCAGAATTGCAGTAGAACGAGACAATGATTTAGTATTGGGTTCTAATAGTCAGGACAACATCACACTAAAAGCAGATGGTACCACAGTCATACCAAAACTTCAACTCAACAACTTGGCGCTTACAACCAGTGCAAGTCCGCCCTCTTACTCTGCTGTTAAAGGCACAATCGTGTTCAATGAGAATCCAAGTCTGGGTGGCCCATTGGGTTGGGTCAGTTTGGGCGATGCTCGTTGGGCCAACTTCGGCATCATTGATTAATGTTTAAAGATACTTTTTGCAGTAGTCCCTGGTTTCACCTCAGAGTCACCTACAACGGCGACTTTAATCCCTGTCGTTGGCAATATAATAACGCAGATGGTACAAATCTACGTGATACACATATTATGGAGTTCTACAACGGCACACAAATGCGTGAGTTGCGCAAAGAACTGTTAGAGGGCAAAAAGCCCAACAGATGTAATGACTGCTACTATCAGGATCAACACGGCAAACTCAGTGGTAGAATCAAACAGTTAAACAAAAGTGGTATACGACTGGATCATTTTGAACTGTCTACACGTTCTAGTCCACATTATCCACAATTCTTGCATAGTGCTCAGAACGACGGAATATCAGAATATCAACCAGTCGATTTACAAATTGATTTAGGTAATACCTGTAATAGCGCTTGCATTATGTGTTCTCCTGTAGCCAGCACACGACTACAACAAGATTACAAAAAACTGCATCGCATAAATCCCGTGATGTTTGCAGACCCAGAAGATTTTACTCCTTGGACACGAAATCCAAAACTCGTTGACAGGCTAGTTAACGAGTTGCTGGTAATACCAAACCTAAGATACATTCATTTCTTGGGTGGCGAAACACTCTACGATCCAGCATTCTATTCAATCTGTGAACGACTAATTACTGCTGGCATCAGTAAAAATATCATAGTTGGTACTACGACCAATGGTACTATCTACGATCAACGTGTACAAGACCTTATCAGCAATTTCCAAGAATTTCATTTGGGCATCAGTATTGAAAGTGTAACAGACTTAAATGATTATGTGAGGTACCCAAGTAAGGTAAGTGATATATGCAGTAACATACAGAAATTTCTAGCACTGCGTAAGAATGCCGGGCTGCACGTAAGTCTACGAATTACACCCAATGTTTTTACTATCAGTAGCATAGACCAGTTGTTTCAGTTTATGATTGATAATCAGGTCAGTGCAGAGAGTTGCAACATACTTACCAGACCAGAATATCTCAGAATTGAATTGATACCCGATGATATTAGACGGGACATTTCACAGCGTTTGCAGTCGCTGATTGATCAGCACCAACTAGAATCTACAAATTTGGTAAACATCAGACGCTATGACCTAGTACCAGAAGTGATTGCGAACCTGATTATTGAATACAAAACGTTCATCGACAGTTATCAACCATTAGCCAATGCAGAAGAATTGCGATTTAGGTTGGTTAAATTCCTAAAGGGCTTTGAGACTCTACGAGCAAATAGTATAATAGACTATGTACCAGAATACACAGACTTTCTCAGACATTACGGATATTGATACTCGTGGTGCTCTGCGTGTCAGAGTAAAAATCAAAGCACACGGCTCAGTCAAGTATAGTGTAGAAGTCAACGATAACAAATCAATCAGCGCATACGACACTGATAACACACATCACTTTGACTTGCTTGAACCAATCACCATCAGAGTGAAATTGCTAGACTTCGCAGAGGGCACTAGTGGTGCAGAGATACTAACTATAGTAGTAAATCAGCTTGAGATTCTGCCACGATATCGGCATCTTGCAAACAAAGATACTACATACATTGATACCTATGATGAATATGTATTACAAATACCCACACCATTCTATGTTTGGTATCACCAAATCAGTGGTCAGGGCTGGATCGCTTGACACAGCGATAAACTACTGCTATAATCACAGTATGCACAATATCTCGCATACACACAACTACAAAGGCAATAATGGGTAAAATCGGTTTCGCTTGCAAGTGGATTGATACTATGGAACAATGTGATGGTATCAAGGCCACTGATGACGCAAAGCAGTATAATCTTGCTGCCACTACAGTTGCTTGGCTCAAACGCCAAACAGCCAGTGCGGCAGATGACAAGTTGTGGGAATTAATTCGCTACAACATTGCAGCAACCAAACGACTCGTTGAACGAGTAGGAGAACTAGATGCATCCCTTCGCATGGTACGCCTTGGCAGTGATATCCTGCCTGTCTACACTGAACCTACTTTTGGTGTATTTTATCGTCAACCAGCCGTACAAGAGTTTTGTGCGAAAGGCTTTGCTGAGATTGGTGCTGTGGCTCGCTCCCGTGGAGTGCGCCTTAGTTTTCATCCTGGGCAGTTTGTTGTTCTTGCTAGTGAATCCGACCTTATTCAACAACGTTCAATAGAGGAGTTTGAATACCATGTCGATATGGCTCGCTGGATGGGATACGGCCGAGAATTTCAGGATATTAAGATCAATGTGCATATCTCGGGCAAACGGGGTGCGCAAGGCATCCGCGATGTATATGGACGTTTATCGCCTGAGGCTCGCAACACACTAACAATCGAGAACGAGGAAGTAAGTCATGGTTTGGATACTTGCGTTAGCATTGGCGATCTTGTGCCTATCGTGTTGGACATACATCACCATTGGTGTCGTGAAGGAGAATACATCTCCGCTAGCGACCCGCGTGTGCTTCGTGTTATTGACAGCTGGCGTGGCGTTCGTCCTACTCTACACTACAGCGTCAGTCGAGAAGATGTATTGGTCGGACATGACCCATTGGTTCCACCGAACAGAGACTTGCTTTTTGCAGCTGGATACAAAAAACAAAAACTTCGAGCGCATAGCAATGCTTATTGGAATCAAGCAGTAAACGAATGGGCCTCAAGTTTCACTAATGACTTTGACATTATGTGCGAGGCAAAGGCTAAGAATCTGGCCAGCTTTGCTTTTGCAGACTTTGTTAAAAGTAGGCAGTAAACGGGGGTACAAAGTACTCAGCATACCAATCTGTGTTCATCATAACGTCAAAGTTGTGGTCACAGATTGGTTTTATTTTGGCTAAAATATCTGCCTGTGACTGACTGCACAACCAATCTAACTGTGCCATAGCTATTTCTGGTCTTGAGAATTCAGCAGTGTCATAACTCTCATCTATGATGCCATCAAAGGTCCGGAAACCCAAGTTGCGTAGTGCTTGCAGGTAGTAGCGATTACCCAACACAATAAACAGTCTACGTCCCAAGATTGGCTTAACAATCTTTTCAGTAAAGAATACCCAATCGTTTTCAGCATTGGTTTCTGCCACGATGGTATAAGCAGTCTGATTGTAGACCTGTGTGGGTATAATCTGGCTCAGACTCATACGATGACCCCGATAGTCTACGATAGTCACTGTCCAATTAGTGTTGGGGTCTTTCTCAGCAGTGTAACCTTCTGGCCAGATCCATTCCTGTGTATCTGCTACATCAAATGTCTGCGTAAGTGTGGGCTTGTTGAAATAGGTCATAACGACCTGATCATCCAGATTGTTTGCCCTAACGTGATTGTAGACCACAGTTCTGTGATGTTTTTGCGTACCCAACAAAATATCAAACACACGATCTTTTGTCTCGTATGGGTTAAGTTGATTTAAGAATGCGGGATTTACATACTTGTAGAAATGCTTTGTGGTTATAAACCAATCGTGCCAAGGATGTATGGGACTATGCTGCATTTCAAAGTTTAATGCACCACAGATAAAATAAGATATGTTTGCTCTATCGTTGCGTCTGATAAAGTCAACAGTTCGTCCGTGCAGTTCGCTGCACAATATGATTACAGTATCGCAGTTGTCTGCAAAGTCATTGGCCTCTTGATAAAAGGCATCGTTGAAGGGGAATGGCATCTGAAAGCAAGCTACCTTGCGTGGATGCACACTGCTAACAAAGCTATCGCGGTCATTGTATACCACGATGTTGCCCAGTAGAGCACAGTTATTGAAGTGAAAATGGAAAAGGGCGTCTGTGCCTTGCGGAACAAACACCCCTGTCAGTTGACTCATTACTTGGTCTTTTTAGCTGGAGCTTTAGCAGCCTTTGCAGGTGCCTTAGCAGCTGGTTTCTTAGCTGGAGCTTTAGCGGCTGGTTTTTTGTCAGCAGCCTTTGCCTTAGTAGCAGCAGACTCGCCCACTTTAGGTGTGCGTGGTTTACGTGCTGGTTTAGCGGGTGCCTCTGGAGCAGCTTCTACTACGGGAGCAGCTTCAACTACCTCAGTGACAACAGGTGCTTCGACCTTATAAGGTGCTTCTGGTGTTTCTTCCTCAACACCCTTTTTACGGCGTCCAGTTAATAGCAAAGCAATGATAACCAAAGCTAATGCGATTCCGGCGCAAGTGTTAAAATCCAATTCCATTTTGAGATTCTCCTATTCGAATGGTAATAATATTTACTCCGGGAAATATGACAAACAAAATTAGTGGTAGCTCTCTACAGAAAGTGCTTGATTTTTGCTACACTACAACATATAATTACTAAATACTTTATACAGTGCTGCATAGTGCGGGCTGTATGGTATAGTAAACTCGCTTAATATAGGAGAAAACAATGTTTACACTTGATCCAGCTATCGACCTGATCCAAACAGGCAAAAAGAACTTCGTTAATACAGTATTCGCAAACAACAGCACAATCGCTGACGCATTGAACGGTTTCGTTGATGCACAAACCGAATACACCAAAAAGGCAGTCAAAGCAGGTACAGACAGTGCCACACAAGTTGCCAGTGAGTTTACCAAACTCACACAAGACGCTCTAAAGTTTAACTACTGGAAAGCCGCAGAAGACGCAATGAAATCTTTCAACGTCAAAAAGTAATCAGATTCTGATTCCGTAATAACCCGCTTCGGCGGGTTTTTTCATAAATACAGTTATATGAGGATATCTTTATGGTTCAATCAGTAACTTACACACACGTTGACGGTAACGTAATTGTCTATACCGCTAACACCGCAATCACATCCAATCACTTGATTGGTAACACTATTCCTGGAATTTCTATACCAGCGCTAATCTCAAATTTGTCCAGCAGAGCATCTTATACCATCACAAAAGATAAGACTGTTAACGGCGTACCAAACGTACCAGTTACACTGTATTTTCTAACCCTGACAAACTACGTCACAGACTATGGTTTGTACCAGTGGGCTAAAGAAAGATTGTCTTCGGCAGATTTTGCAAGTTTTACTGCACACGTGGATTCTTTGACCCCAGAAACAGCCAAAGACGACCCGACATTCAAAACTTGGTGGAACAGATACATTTCGGATCCGAACGTAAAAGTACAAGATTAATACTAACAAAGTATTACAAAAGCCGTTGCATAAAAACAACGGCTTTTTATTTGGCTATTTTAGATTTTGGCTGTATAATACAAGTATTGAAACAAACAAAGGAGTCGAGTATGAGTTGGCAACTTGAAGGTCTTTTTGTAGAAGCTAACTATCTTGATCTATTCCCAGTTGTGGGTAAAGTTGAACTCAGTCGTGTTGCCTACGGTGGCATGGTTAATCACACTTTGGTGTTGCAAACCCCCATCGAAGTTTACGGATCAGTGCGTGATCGTGTTATAATCAAACATACACAAATTCAGCGTGTGATGAGTAACTTGGAGGTCGTATGAGTATTCTTTTTCGTGGTAGTCGCCCCATCGTGTCATTTGATGTTGACAATCCTGAACACCGTCGTTGGTATTCAGAATTTGTTAAATATCGTACCTGGGGTCGTTGTCCAGTGCGCTTCATGGCAGAAGCATTGGATCAAGATTTAGTAAGTTTCATCAACGACAAGATGTTGGCTTATTACATCAATCAGGAGTTCGATAATGCAAAAAATAAAACTAAAACTAAAGCAAAACCCAAATCCCCGAGCGCACCTCGTGTTGTTCGCACAAAACAGCCCGTTCAAGCAAAAGGTAGTAAAAAGCAAGTTGCTGTATCAGCGCAAGCCTAAACACAAGGGCACTGACTATGAATGAACACGACAAAAACAATCTGGCGTTTTTAGAGCACCTTATGACCAAGGGCAACAAGGCCATTGAACAATGGGCCGCTGAACAAACAGCGGACGACATTGCCTACGCCATGGAGTTACTGACCCAGTCATTAACTGCCGACATGGTAAGATTGATTGAACTGGAAGAACAGTTCGCAGAAGAACATGGCTTGGACTGTACACAAGCAAACGAAATTATCAACCGCGTCAAAAAGGAGTCCCTATGAACGCAACCGTCGAGCGCTTCGCCAATGAAGCAGTCTTTGTTCTTCAATTCAACAGCCGCGATGCTGTGCGATATGTATGTCGCAACGCACAGGTCAGTGAGCGTGAAGCCACACTGGCAGTTCGCACTGTGACACAGTTCCACAAACACTAAAATGTGTACCTTAATCGCCTTACTGATGGGTATGGCCGATTGTCTCCCTCCGGACCCTAGACCCATGTATGACTCTTTGTGGGAGCTATATGGGCCTACTCCGGACTGTATTAATCGTGATCGTCACGTGCATTACTTGTCAAGTTTAAAACCCTTGCCAATGCGTACAGGTGATCGTGTCTCTGTAGAAGAATACAATCGTGCGATTGATCTTTACATTGAAAGAATCCAATGGTACTGCAAAGATCGTTGATTGTAATTGCTGCCCTGACAGTCTCAGCCTGTGCTAACAACACAGCACTGTTCAATCCGCCAGATCAGGGAATGGCTTTCGAAGATTTGAATTACTTCAAATGGGACTGTCCACACGCTGCCGAGCAAACTGTGTTTTTACAACGACAGTTGGCAACTACGACACCCTTTCCCTTTGATGCCAATCGTCGTGCCATCATCTACAAGAATCTGAACGAAATCCGAACATATTGCCCACAGCAAAAACCAAAACCTGTTGGTTGTGTTCACGTTCGAGAAGATATGCAAAATGGTACTGGTCAAGCAACGGTGTGCAACAGCAATCCACACGGACTTGGACCAGTCGAGCGCCCCGTTGTAAATCGATGGGACCCATTGGTTGACACAAAATAAAAATTGTGTTATAATTGAGTTTTAATCACGCAAGGAGTATCAAATGCGTAAACTGTTAGTTGTGTTATCCGTTGCAGGTCTTGCTGCCTGTAGTTCTACTAAACCTCAGACTGCAATGGCTCCACAGCCCACTGTACAGCCTGTGCAAGTCGCAACTGCGCCACAGCCCAGTATGTCTAGTATTCCAGAGTGGTTCACTAGTGTGCCAAAAGACGAAGACCATATCTATGCTGTGGGCGATGGCGTCAGCGGCAGTGTCAGTGGTGCGTTGGGCAATGCTCGTGCAAATGCGTTTGAGGGTATCTGTCAGGGTGCTGGCGGTACTGTTCGCAGCCAGACTAAAATCTATCGTCAAGATACAGAGACTGGTAGCAAAAGCGTGAGCACAACTGCTATCCGAAACTTCTGTGCTGACGTTAGCGTAGCTGGCAGTCACGTTGAAAAAAGCAACATCGTGGTAGAGAATGGTCGTTATCACGCTTTTGTTCTAGTGTCCTTGCCCTTGGGTGACAAAAACAAAGTTACAAAAGCACAGCGTGAACGCACAGCAGATTTGGGCGTCAAAACAGATGCACAAAAAGAGTTCAAAGAACTTGACGAGTTGAACAACAAGGCCAAGTCTGACGCTCCTGTGAGCGATGCTGCTCCAGTCAGTCAGGTTCAGAGCATTACTCTGATGAATGTTGACAACGAAGAATACAAAGCAAAACGTGATGCTGCACTGCAAAAACCAGGTGCTGTGATCGGACAGACCACACTGCGTTAAACTCGTAGTTTATAAGCCCCTGAGACTGTCTTAAATACGGACAGTCATCGGGGGTTTTTTGTGGCAAGACCTAATCCAATTCGAACTATAATGGAAGCAGAACTTCCAAGCATCAAGTATCAGCGCCGCAAATTATTCCGTCCCAAACCCGCAGATATTGTATACGCATATAATATACTGAATCGTCACTTATTCCAGAATCAGCTACAGAGACCCGAAATACGCATAGGTAAGTTATACAATGCTTGGGGCACTTGTCGTTGGAACTACCAAGAACAATATACTGGCAGCTACTGCGACCTATGGCTAGCAAATAAATGGTTCTGTCCACAATGGTTCTTGAACACACTTGCACACGAAATGGTGCATCAATGGCAATGGGACATTTATCGTTGGGATCACCAAGACTACTATGGGCGTGATCCTAGCACACAAAGCGGCGGTCACGGACCCAGCTTTTTTGCTTGGCGTGAAGAATTCGATTATTATGGACTTACACTTAAAGGTTGGTTCAGAATGAAAAAGTGGTTCAAATACCAAGACTTTCACAAGTGTTAATGCTATAATAGCTGATGCAATTTTTGTTAATAGAATATGCTGACCCCAAGAATCAGCTAGAACCCATTACCTTGCGTTACAGACTACGCAACAATCCCATTGTGCCCAAATGGATAGAACGAGTGCAGGCAGCACAACAGCAGTACAAGATTGACGATGCACAGAGATTTTACGGGCTTGGCTCTAATCAAGTAGAATACGCACTTACAAACATCAACAAGTGCATAGAGTTAATCAACAGTTTTGAACACCTGATTGACCGAACACTAACAGACATTAATGACCAAGATACACTAAACTATCTGCACAACATATTTGAGCGCTATCACGGGCTATTGGATCAACAGAATACTGATTTTTGGTTACGTGCCCCGGAACAAGTGCGTAAGGCATTGGCAGACTTAAACATAGCAGTTCACAGATGCGAAACTGTGGCCAGAACCAGTGAACCCAGACACGTTGTTACTTGGTTTGGTCTACCAAAAACCGAAATGTTAGATGACAGCGATTATACACACTGCGTACATACTTGGGATGCGGGCACTGTGTTCTTGAATTATGTTGAGATTGGTAAGACGCTGGAAGATTTAGCCACAGACAACGATGCCTATATTTCACCTGGGGCGTTCCAACCATTTAGGCACTACAGTGCAGACTTTGTGGTCAGATTCAGTAGCCAAACGGCTGTACAGGCACAGGCTAAACATGATATAATATACGCATATTATCAACAGCATCGTAGCAAGTTTGATCCTTGGCAAGTCTGTTATACCAATGGTAAATTTGCATTGGCAGACCTAGACAGTAACCTAGACCTCGATGCAATTGCTAGTAGACAAATGGTCAAATCAGTCAATTTCATTTAAGGAAAACAATGCCAAATTTCGTGCCAACCGTTCTTGAGAAAACATCAAATGGCGAACGTGCCTATGACATTTACAGTCGCTTGCTCAAGGACCGAATCGTTATGCTGGACACAGACGTTAACGAACATTCAGCAAGTCTTATTGTCGCACAAATGTTATTCTTGGAGAGCGAAAACCCCGATGCGGACATTCTATTTTATATTAATAGTCCTGGCGGTAGTGTTACTGCGGGCTTGGCTATTTACGACACCATGCAGTTCATCCGCCCAGATGTGTCAACAATCGTATTGGGACAGGCCTGTAGTATGGGCAGCTTTTTGGCCAATGCAGGGGCAAAGGGCAAACGCTTAGTGCTACCAGAGTCACGCACAATGATTCACCGTGTGAGTTCGGGCACTCCTGGTACACGTGGTAGTGTACACGTACAAGAATTGCAGTTTGAAGACGCAAAACGTGCGTTTGATGAGAGTGTGCGTGTCAATCAACGACTCACAGAGTTGTATGTTAAGCACAATACCAAGGGCAAAACCTACGATGAACTGTTTGGCGACATGAAGTTTGATACATTCTTGTCAGCACAAGAAGCAGTTGACTATGGTCTGGCTGACCAAGTGGTTGAAAAAAGACCCTAAACTCTAAAATAAACTACGTATTAGTGTTTCTACTTAGTATAAATATTAGTGTTAATACTAAGGAGAACACTATGTTAACAGCACTATTTGGATGGATCAAAAGTCTATTTGAAGACAAGTCTTATCAAGACAGCGTAGAATATTTCGTAGCCAGCAAACGCCCACAGACCACAAGCGAAGTTGAGTACTGGATTCGTCATTATGACCAACACAAGAAAGACTGGGCACTATGAGTAAATATCTAAAATCGGTGTGGGAATTCATTGTAGAAATACAGGACCTACGAGCAAGAGAAATGATCAAACGAGGCCAATACTGGTATTAATATGTTTACACGACAAGACTTAGGACCCAAACTTGCCCTCGTGGGCATTGTGGTTGTTGTCGCTTATCTTGTACTGACCTCATGATTACAACACGATTTTTATCAGTTAGTGAATACGGTCAATATGCTAACTGGCTCAAAAAACTAGATTTCGAAACTCGTCAGACCTACTTTGGCATTCCACAGAGCGACGACGGCATTGACCAATTGGTCAAAAAGATCACTGATAACCCCACAGAACACAATTTCCTAGTAGCAAAATATCGCGGCAATTGGATTGGTACAATTCACATTGCCGAAACTGCCATTGACGAAGTTGAGTTCGGGGTCATTGTTGACAAGGATCACCGTGGACGCGGTATTGCTGATCGTATGCTCAAAGAGGCAGTGGTATGGGCACGTAATCGTGGCTATCACAGTCTTTATATGCACTGTTTACAATGGAATCAGCCCATCAAACACTTGTGTATGAAACACGGTATGAAACTGCACAGTGAGTCTGGTGAAACCGAGACCAAGATGCCCTTGCCTCAACCCGATCTACATACTATCACAGAAGAAATGATCATACGCAATCGCAATGTTTATCGTATGATGTTGCAACGTATGGTACCTTTCTTGGATGAAGTCTACGGCTGATTCTAAATAGCTGATGACTGAAATTCAACCGTGGCTAGTAACTGGGCAGGGTGGCAGTAGGATAGATTTTGTTGCAGGATGGTTAAGCTGCTTGCCCAACTTTGTCAATAATAATTGGAGCGTAGATCCAAACACTGGACAAAGTGTGGGCGAAATGCGCCTAATGAAACAGCTAGACTACGAAAATATCACACTGTCTGCGCATCTGGCAAATGTTGCCAATCTTGTAGCCACAGACACTGCTACTAAATGGTGTGGCACAATTCACGGGTACAACATACACAATCAAATAGACGTTGACAATGTTGTCATTGTCTACATTGACGTTCCACAGAGTTCATTGTCAAAAGTACAGTGGGAATTCTGCGTCAAGACATTCTTAACTGGTAAACATATTGGGGCAATCAAAAACACTGTCAGCGTAGACGTTGTTGAACAACAGCTAAGAAACGTAAAAACGGCAAGTATCCCCAAACCACACAAACTTGCTAGAATACTAGACTATGAGCAACTATTTGTAGCGGGTGGCAGCAGATATTTGTGTGATAGTATGAATCTCACAGCCACTGACAGACTGCACAAGTTTTACGATACAATGCTAGAGTGGGCAGACAGTCCGCTAGAAATTACGGCATTGGGCAAGACTTGGAAGTTCTCTGACTATTTCTAACAGCAAATAAATACTCTATTATGAAATTTTTAGAGTACACAAACGGCTACAACGCCGTCCCAGAAGTCTACGTAGACATGGATGGTGTTTTAGCCGATTTCTTTGGGCCCGTTGCCAAGCATCATGGTGTCACAGACTGGCGCAAGGCCCGTAAACAACGTGCTGTCGGAGGTGGCAAAATAGACAAGATTGCCTCAAAACCTGGCTATTTCAAAAATCTAAAACCCTTACCCCACGCAGGCAAACTGATTAATGGCGTGTTAAAGATTGCACACGATTATAATATCCTCAGCAGCCCTATGTTGAGTTGTGTAGAACAGAGTACACGTGAAAAGTCAGAATGGCTACAAAAGCATCTGCGCAAACATCCGCCACGTGCTGTGTTATTTGACCACGAAAAGTTCAAGTATGCTAAACAGGCAGATGGCACACCCAACATCTTAATTGATGATTATGATACTAACATCAAGCTGTGGGAAGCCAATGGTGGCATTGGTATTTTATACGAAGATAATGCCTGTGATCGTGCTCTAAAACAGTTATATCACGCAATGCATGGTAAGTTTAGACGCACATTTGATATGCCCTTGGCTGTGTTGCAAAAAGAGATTGAACAGCGCACAGATGAAGACTCAGAACACAGACTAGACCTAAGCAAACGCTACTTTACAAATCAAGAAGTTTTGAAATATGTCAAGGGTGTTCACGTTGATGGTTACAGTCTGGACGATCCAATCAAAGACTATAAGGTGTGGAAACTTGTGATGATGCCCACTGCCGAAATGAGCACACCAGAAAAGTTCGATCAGGACGACCGCTATCGCAGAATCATTGACTTGGATTGGAAACATATCAGTCACATCACTCGCAGCGATATCAAACACAAGCCTGTAGTTGTAGACGATAAGGGCTGGTTACTTGACGGTAATCACAGAGTCACAGCAGCCCGTGCAGCTGGCATTAAAAAGATTCCTACACTGATTCCCTATAAATAAAAGACATAACTTTTATTTCTGAAAGGTAATCGATGAAAAAGTTTCTAGTCTCCCTATTATTCGTTTTGGCTGCGATCCCAGCTTTTGCTTGGAATCAACGCCCACCCTTCCCCGTAGCACAGTGTCAGGCACACGCACCCTACGGTTTCCCACAAGTACAAGGCCAGATCCAACCCCTATGTCAACAGGCATATCTAGTTGGCTATGATGCCGCTGCCAAACTACCAAGGTTTGTAATGTATGAACTACTTCCTCAAAATGCTCTGGGCTGTGTGGCTCGTACTAATGCTTTTGCTGCCAATCAGTTTGTTCCTAATGGAGCCGTACCTGGCGACTACGCCGGTACAGGATATGACAAAGGACACATGGCTCCCGATGGCGACCTTTCGTGGGATGTTCAAGTAGAGTTTGAATCGTTCTTGATGACCAACATGAGCCCACAAGCTGGCTCATTGAATCGCGGTATCTGGAAACTGTTAGAAACAAGTGTACGTGGTTGGGCAGTACAGCGTAACCAATCATATTGGGTTGTAGCTGGTGGTGTTTATGGCCCAGGCGACAAAACAATCGGTAAAGGTGTTGTTGTTCCACACGCTTTCTACAAGATCGTTGTAAACAATCAAACTGGTGAAGCAGCTGGTTGGATGTTCCCACA
>Ga0164296_1002505_pt1 | contig 18238 bp, 15 predicted proteins | sample GEODES057metaG_FD_113533 | JGI IMG/M metagenome (GOLD analysis project Ga0164296, IMG submission 113533) | Dystrophic lake water microbial communities from Trout Bog Lake, Wisconsin, USA - GEODES057 metaG | ecosystem: Environmental > Aquatic > Freshwater > Lake | place: USA: Trout Bog Lake...
ATTTGAGAATTGTCACGGCAAGGAGTTAATGCGTGGGATTAAAGGTCTTATACACAATTTGGTAGGCGGCGCATCAGAAGACGTCTTAAGGAGAATATTTTCACCATCCGATGCATTAAAATATCAGATATGGCTTGATGCTTTCGCGCGGGCTACGCCTGGGGAATGAAGTTACGATTGTCGAAAGTATATTAGTCGATTTTTGGTGGCCTTTGGACGCCGGAGAAGAAATCCGCGCGCGGCATTCCCCATCGCGTTAGCTGCCGAAGTTATCGTCCTGTCTGCCGCGTGAATACGACGTCCCCCGTACGTCGATCCTACCGACCCGCCTCCAACGTCATTTCCGCGATATACCCCGACCGTGTCGCCCCCGCCGCCTTGGCCAGCGCGTCCAGCCGCAGCAGCACACGGCGGGGCAGGGTGATGTTCACCGCTCCCGCGCGTCGTCCAGCAGCGCCGGGTCGATGGTGATCACCCCAACCGCCCAACCGGCATAGTCCGGCAGCGCCTGGATCCGTGACACGGGGGATGGCGGCGGCACGGTGCCGCCTTCGTCCAAGGTGGCATCGATCCAGGCCGCCGCCGCTTCCTCGGCCGCCGCCAGGGCCTCATCCAGCGTGTCGCCGGCGGAAAAACAGCCCGGCAGATCGGGCACGACCACGCTACAGGCGGTCTCTGCACTGCCGGTTTCGATGACGATGGGATAACGCATGGCGATGCCCTAAATTCCAGCCTGTTTGCGGATTGCCCCGACCAGCCCGGTGCCCAGATCCTTCTTTAGATGCACCACCACCACCGTGCCGGCCCGGGTTGGGTGCTTGAAGACATTGTGTGATCCAAGCACGCGCTGCAAGCGCCAGCCGGCGGCTTCCAGGTCCTGGATCAGAACCGCGCTTCTCCAATCCGCGCCATACGCATCAGCCCGGATTTGGCAAGAATTTCACCGACTAGCCCCGGCCTGCTGCTAGCCTGTATGTATTGCACCGTCAGACCGCACAGGGACCATCCATGGACGAAGATTTCCGCAAAGCCGCGCTCGATTACCACCGTCTGCCGCGGCCGGGAAAACTCGCCATCGAGCCGACGAAGCGCATGGCCACCCAGCGCGACCTCGCCCTGGCCTATTCCCCCGGCGTCGCCGCGGCGTGTGAGGAAATCCGCAAAGACCCCCACACCGCCTATGACTACACCGCCCGCGGCAATCTGGTGGCGGTGATCTCCAACGGCACCGCCGTCCTCGGTCTGGGCAATATCGGCCCGCTGGCCGGCAAGCCGGTGATGGAGGGCAAGGCCGTCCTGTTCAAGAAATTCGCCGGCATCGACGTGTTCGATATCGAGGTCGATGCGCAAGACCCGGACCGCTTCTGCGACGTGGTGGCGGCGCTGGAACCCACCTTCGGCGCCATCAACCTCGAAGACATCAAAGCCCCCGAGTGCTTCGCGATCGAGGCCACCTTGCGCAGCCGGATGAACATCCCGGTGTTTCACGATGACCAGCACGGCACTGCCATCACCGTCGCCGCCGCGGTGCGCAACGGGCTGGTGCTGCATGGCAAGGACATTGCCGAGGTGCGTCTGGTCACCTCCGGCGCCGGCGCGGCGGCTTTGGCCTGCGTCGATCTGCTGTGCTCGATGGGATTGCGGCCGGAAAACGTCACGCTGACCGACATCAAGGGCGTGGTGCGGACCGACCGGCCGGACATGCTGCCCAACATGGCGCGCTACGCCCGCGAAACCAATGCCGCCACGCTGGAGGAGGCGTTGCCGGGCGCGGATATCTTCATGGGTCTGTCGGCGCCCAAGGTGTTGAAGCCGGAATGGCTGGCGGGGCTGGGGCCGAAGCCGATCATCCTGGCCTTGGCCAACCCCGAGCCGGAGATCGATCCGGCGCTGGTCGCGCAGCTTCGCCCGGATGCCATCGTGGCCACCGGGCGCAGCGATTATGCCAATCAGGTCAATAACGTGCTGTGCTTCCCGTTCATCTTCCGCGGCGCCCTGGATGCCGGGGCGACGACGATCAACGAAGCGATGAAGATCGCCGCGGTGGAAGCCATCGCCGCGCTGGCACGGGTGGAAGCCAGCGAAGTCGTTGCCGCCGCCTATGGCGGGGCGGCGCCGGTGTTCGGCCCCGATTACATCATCCCCAAGCCGTTCGATCCGCGCCTGATCCTGGAAATCGCGCCGGCAGTGGCGAAAGCGGCGATGGATAGCGGCGTGGCGCGGCGGCCGATCGCGGATTTCGTGGCCTATCAGCGCGATCTGGAACGCTTCGTCTTCCGCAGCGGCCATCTGATGCGCCCGGTCTTCGAAGCCGCCGCACGCGATCCCAAGCGCGTGGTCTTCGCCGAGGGGGAAGACGAACGCTTCCTCCGCGCTGCCCAAACACTCGTCGATGACTCCATCGCTCGGCCGATCCTGCTGGGCAATCGCGATGTGATCGCCGCCAAGATCCAGGACATGGGTTTGCGCATGGCGCTGGATACGCAGGTGGTGGTGTATGATCCGCAGGCCGATCGCGCGGTGTATCAGGCCATGGTGCCGACCTATCAGCGCCTGGTCGGGCGCCGCGGCATCCCGCCCGAGCCGGCGTTGCGGCGGCTGATGACACGCTCCTCGGTCGCGGCGGCGATGCTGTTGCAGACGGGGCAGGCGGATGCGGCGATCTGCGGCGGGTCCAGCGGCTGGTGGCGGCAGATCCAGTATATCCTGCCGATCATTCCGCGCCGGCCGGACGTGAACCGCGTCTACGCGCTGTCGTGCCTGATTTTGCAAACCGGCGTGGTGTTCATCTGCGATACGCACATGGTCACCGATCCGACGGCCGAACAGATCACCGAGATGACGTTGCTGGCGGCGGAAGAGGTGCGGGGATTCGGGATTACGCCCAAGGCGGCGCTGTTGTCGCATTCCAGTTTCGGCGCCAGCGAAACGCCCTCGGCCCGGAAGATGCGTCAGGCGTTGCAGATGATCCGCCAGCGCGCGCCGACGCTGGAGGTGGATGGGGAAATGCACGCGGATGCGGCGTTGGTGCAGGCGATCCGGGATCGGGAAGTGTCGGACTCGCGGCTGACCGGGTCGGCCAATCTGCTGATCATGCCGACGCTGGATTCGGCCAATATCGCGTTCAATCTGCTGAAGGCGGCGGCGGATGGGCTGCCGATCGGACCGATCCTGCTGGGGATGTCCAAGCCGATCCATGTGGTGGTGCCCAGCGTGACGGCGCGCGGCATCGTGAACCTGGCGGCGCTGTCGGTGGCGGAGGCGCAGCATCAGGCATGATCCGGATGAAGATTTCGTGACACCACACCGCTCCGTCCTGGGCGCTGCCGCGGCGAGGGTCTGCCGATGATCCCGCTGCTGGTTGGGGCGGCGGTGTTGTTCGTGCTGATTGCCGGGGCGCGCGGGTTCGAGCGTGCCTCGGTCAAGACGATCAAGGCGCTGCTGGCCTGGATTGCGGCGTTGGGCGGTTTGACGCTGGCGTTGATGCTGATCCTGACAGGCCGAGCGGGGGCGGCGATCGGGGCGCTGCTGCTGTTTGGGCCGTTGATTTATCAGCATTGGATGGCGGCGCGGGGCGGAGGCTCCCGCCCGAGCGGGTTTGGCCAGAATGGTCCGGGTGGCGGCGCCACAGGCAATCGGGGGGCGGGCAAGGGGGCAGGCAAGGGGGCAGGTTGGGCGGGGTTCCGGCCGTCGCCCAAGGGCGGCATGAGCCGCGCGGAGGCTTATGAGATCCTCGGTTTGGCGCCGGGGGCGAGCGAGGCGGCGATCAAAGAGGCGCATCACCGCCTGATGCGCGCCGCCCATCCGGATGCCGGTGGTTCGGACTGGCTCGCGAGCCGGATCAACCAGGCGCGGGACGTTCTGCTGGGGTAAGGGCGGGGCGGTGCAGGTGCGGCAAGCGGCGTCTGTCGACTGGGCGTAGGGCGGTCTACCCGGGTAAGGGCGGCCGGCGCTGTCGGGTGTGGCGGCCGGCGTTCATCGACCGGGCGCGGGGCGTTCTGCCGGCGTGACGGCGGTGGCGCTGCCCGGTGCGCATTTTGACGCTTTGCCTTATTTTCGCCCGGGCGGCGTGCTGTGATTCGGCAATTTCGCGTTGGAGCGTCCTGTGAAGAAGAAACTCACCAAGGCTGTCCTACCTGTCGCGGGCCTCGGCACCCGATTTCTGCCGGCGACCAAAGCCACGGCGAAGGAAATGCTGCCGGTCGTCGACAAGCCGCTGATCCAATACGCCGTCGAAGAAGCGCGCGCCGCCGGGATCGAGACGTTCTGCATGGTCACCGGCCGCGGCAAGACCGCGCTGGTGGAACATTTCGACATCGCCTTCGAGTTGGAAGCCACCCTGCGCGCGCGTGACAAGCAGGACGCGCTGGCGCTGCTGAAAGGTGCCCAGTCCGAACCCGGCTCGATCGTCACCGTCCGCCAGCAGGTGCCGCTGGGCCTGGGGCACGCGATCTGGTGCGCGCGGGCGTTCATCGGCGAGGATCCGTTCGCCATCCTGCTGCCCGACGATCTGGTGCTGTCCGAAACGCCCTGTCTGGCGCAGTTGGCCCAGGTGTATGCCGAAACCGGCGGCAACGTCGTCGCGGTGACGGAGGTCCCGCGCGAGCAGACCAACCGTTACGGCATCCTGAAAACCGGCGTGGATGATGGCCGCCTGGTGGAGGTCACCGGTCTGGTGGAAAAACCGGCGCCGCAGGATGCGCCGTCCAACCTGTCGATCATCGGCCGCTATGTGCTGATGCCGGAGGTGATTCAGTATCTGGCGCGCATGGAACGCGGCGCGGGCAACGAAGTGCAACTGACCGACGGCATGGCGCACCTGATCGGCCAGCAGCCCTTCCACGGGCTGCGCTTCGAAGGCCGGCGGTTCGACTGCGGCGACAAGGTCGGCTATCTGGAAGCGCAAATCGCCTTCGCCCTGAAACGGCCGGATATGGCCGATGCGGTCCAGCATTTTCTGAAGAACTACGTTTAAGCGGGATACCGAGCATGGCCTTCACCCACCGTTTCGATCCGACCTCGTTACGCGAGTATGATATTCGCGGCGTCGTCGGAAAGACCCTGCACGCAGCCGATGCGTTTGCCATCGGCCGGACTTTCGGCACCGTCGTTGCGCGCGGCGGCGGCTCGCGGGTGGCGGTTGGCTATGACGGCCGCCTGACCAGCCCGGATCTGGAGCAGGCGCTGGTGGACGGGCTGAAAGCCAGCGGCATGACGGTGCTGCGTATCGGCCGCGGGCCGACGCCGATGCTGTACTACGCTGCCACCACCCGCCAAACCGATGGCGCGGTGATGGTCACCGGATCGCATAATCCGCCCGACTATAACGGCTTTAAGATGATGCTCGGTCGCAAACCCTTCTTCGGGGAGCAAATCCAGCAACTTGGGCAGATGGCCGCCACGGGGGACGTGGTGACCGAGGCGCAGGGCAGCGATCAGGCCGTGGATGTGCTGGCCGACTACCTCGATCGCTTGGTGCAGGACTGGGACGGCGGCGATCGCAAACTGAAGGTTGTCTGGGATAACGGCAATGGCGCGGCCGGCGACGTGCTGCAAGAACTCGTCAAGCGCCTGCCCGGGGAGCACACGGTGCTGTTCGGCGATATCGACGGCAATTTCCCGGCGCACCATCCGGACCCGACGGTGCCGGCCAATCTGCAACATCTGATCGCCGAGGTCGCGGCGCGCGGCGCCGATATCGGTATCGCCTTCGATGGCGACGCCGATCGCATCGGCGTGGTGGATGACAAGGGGCAGATCTTCTTCGGCGACCAGTTGCTGGTGCTGCTGGCGCGCGATGTGCTGAAAACGCATCCGAACGCCACCGTGATCGCCGACGTGAAGGCCAGCCAGGTGCTGTTCGATGAGATCGCCAAGGCCGGCGGTCAGCCGCTGATGTGGAAGACCGGACACTCATTGATCAAGGCGAAAATGGCCGAAACCGGCAGCCCGCTGGCGGGCGAAATGTCGGGCCATATCTTCTTCGCCGATCGCTGGTACGGCTTCGATGACGCGCTGTATGCCGGGGTGCGCACAATGGGCATCTTGGCGCGCATGGATGGCAAGCTGTCGGCTATGCGTGACGCGCTGCCGCATGTGGTGAACACGCCCGAGGTGCGGTTCGACTGCGATGACCGCCGCAAATTTGCGGTGATCGCGGAAGTGGCCGCTCGCTTGGCCGCCGCGGGCGCGCGCGTGTCCGATACCGATGGCGTGCGGGTTGCGACCGATGATGGCTGGTGGCTGCTGCGCGCGTCCAACACCCAGGCCGTGCTGGTGGCCCGCGCCGAGGCGAAATCGCCGGAAGGGCTGGAACGCCTGAAGGCGGCGCTGGTGGCGCAGTTGCAAGCCTCTGGCCTGTCGGCGCCGGATTTCTCGGGCAGCAACGCCGGGCATTAGAGGTTTCGGCGGCCCGCCTTATGGGGGGATGCTAGCGGGAAGTGACGCTTGGCCGCGCGTGCCTATCGGGCACCGCGTGGCGGCGTCAGGCGCTTGGCTGTCCGGCGCCGACCGGTCCGCGCCGCGTTGGCAGACACCCACCCGCGCGATGCCGATCCGGCGCCGCAGGGTATCGTCAGACGCCGCTGTCTGGGGCCAACCGGCCCGCGCCGCGTTGGCAGACATCTGTCCGTGCGATGCCCATCCGGCACCGCGGCGTATCGTCAGGCGTCGGCGGCTTGGCCGCGAAAGCCTGTCGCGATCACGTAAAGCTCGCTGGAATCTTTGCGGCTGGCGGGCGGTTTCGCGTGCCGCACGGTGGCGAAGTTGCGTTTCAGCAGATCAAGGATGTGCTTTTCCGTCCCGCCCTGGAACACCTTCGCCACGAATACCCCGCTCGGCGCCAGGATCTGCACGGCGAAATCCAGCGCCAGTTCAGCCAAGCCGATAATCCGCAAATGGTCGGTCTGGGCATGGCCCGTGGTGTTCGGTGCCATGTCGGACAGAACGATGTCCGCCCCGCCGCCCAGGGCCTCGGTCAAGCGTGCCGGCATGTCGGGATCGGTGAAGTCGCCCTGGATGATCGTTGCGCCGCGGATCGGCTCCATCGCCAGCAAATCCACCGCCACGACCGACGCCACGCCGCGCTTCACCGCCACCTGCGTCCAGCCGCCCGGCGCCGCGCCCAAGTCCAGCACCCGCGTGCCGCGGCGCAGCAGTTGGAACCGGTCGTCCAGTTCGATCAGCTTGAACGCCGCGCGCGACCGCCAGCCTTGCGCCTTGGCCGCCGCTACATAGGGGTCGTTCAACTGCCGAGCCAGCCAGCGCGCCGAGGCGGCGCTGCGCTTCTTGGCGGTCTTGACCGTTACCGCCAAACCGCGCGCCGATGATCCCTTGCCGGGTGATCCCTTACCGGCTGATCCTTTTCCGACTGGTCCCTTACCGAATGCGCCCACACCGGATGATGTCGCACCGGATGATGTCGCACCGGATGCGCCCTTACCGGACGGCCCCTTACCGGGTTGCGCGCCGCCGGGTTGCGCCTTAACGGATTTCCCGCGCGTCGCGGCACCCCGGGGCGCACCGCCACCGGGTGAGGCGCCTGTTGGCCGGTTCATCGCCGGCAACCTTGATGGCGGCCGGAGTGGCGAGCCTTGTCGGCACGGATCAAGCGCAGCAGCACACCCTCTCGCAGTCCGCGGTCTGCCACCATCACCTGCGGCACCGGCCACAGCTTGGTGATGGCGGCGAATACCGCGCAGCCGGGCAGCACGAAATCCACCCGCTCGGGCCCGACGCATGGGTGTTGCATCAGCCCGGTTCGGCCCAGCGCGCGCAGGCGGGCAAGGGCGGCGTCGGCTTCTTGCCGGCAGAGTTCAACGCCATCCACATCCAGGCGGCGATAGCGTTCAAGGTTCAAGGCGACCCCCGCCAGCGTGGTGACGGTGCCGCTGGTGCCCAGCATGCGCACGCCGCCGTGGCGGATTTCCTGGCTGATGCAGTGTACGGATTCAAACGGGCGCAGGCGGTCCACGACGTCGTCCACCATCGCCTCGAAGCCGTCTTGGCAGTATCCGGCATCGCCCCAGCTTTCGGCCAATGTCACGACGCCAATGGGTAGCGAGGCATAGCCGATCAATTCCGGCCCGCCATGGGTCAGCCGCACCCATGCAAGCTCCGTCGAGCCGCCGCCGATATCGAACAGCAGTGCTCGTCCGGTCTTCGCGCGCAGCAGGGGCGCGCAGCTTTCCAGCGCGAGTTCGGCTTCCTCTCGCCCGGTGATGATGCCGAAGTCGAAGCCGGTCTCTTGCTTGATGCGGCCCAGGAAATCGGCGCCATTGCTGGCGCGGCGGCAGGCTTCGGTGGCGATGGCGCGCACATCCTTGACGTTGCGGCGGGCCAGCCGAGCGGCGCAGGTGCGCAGGGCCGTGATCGTGCGATCCATTGCCGGTTCGCCAAGCCGGCCGGTGCTGTGCAGCCCTTCACCCAGGCGCACGATGCGCGAAAAACTATCCAGAACACGGAACCCGTCGCCAAGCGGCGTGGCCACCAGCATGCGGCAGTTATTGGTTCCCAAATCCAAGGCCGCGAATGCCGGCCCAGCGTTGCGTCGCGCGCAATCGAACCGCGTGTCATTCCACTGCGCGGCGGTTTCAAGCTCGGCGGAGGCTCGTACCGACACCATGGCCCGATTGTCTGACCAGTGGCGGTGCAAACGCAAGCACCGATTAGCGGTTTATGAGATGCTTGCTTGTTTTTAATCAGTTTCGCTGCGGATCGTTGACGACCCAGGGCTGGCCCCGGCCATGAGCACGCCCATGAGCACGCTCATGAGCACGCTCATGAGCACGCCCATGAGCACGCCTTTTCCCGCCGTCTCCGGGGCCGAGCAAATGCTTGACACGACGCCGGCGGATCGGCCCAAATCGGCGGCAACACAGGAGTCGACCACGCGCCACAGCGCCTGCCACGATCGCCGAACTTGACCACGCGGTTCGCGCCGATCATTCCTCTCGCTCCCCCCGCCGGACCGTCCCGGCGCGGTGCAGCGGAGCATTCGTCGCGATGAACGCCATTCAGCCCCCCTCCACCCCAGCGCGCAAGCGGCTGCATGTGATCACCTGGGGCTGCCAGATGAACGTCTATGATAGCGGCCGCATGGCCGATGTCCTGGCCCCCTTGGGCTATGCCCCGGCCGCCGAACCCGATGGCGCCGACATGGTGATCCTGAACACCTGCCATATCCGCGACAAAGCGGCGGAAAAAGTGTTCTCGGAACTCGGCCGCCTGCGCCGGCTGAAGGAAGCCACCGGCAATCGCATGATCCTGGCCGTCGCCGGCTGTGTGGCGCAGGCCGAAGGGGCCGAGATCCTCGCCCGCGCGCCGTATGTCGATATCGTCCTGGGGCCGCAGACCTATCACCGCCTGCCGGAAATGGTGGCGCAAGCCAGCCGAGCGGCAGGGGCGGTTATCGAGACGGAGTTTCCGGAAGAGGATAAGTTCGATCACCTGCCGGAAAGCAAAACGCCGCAGGGCCCGGCCGCGTTCCTGACGATCCAGGAAGGGTGTGACAAGTTCTGCAGTTTCTGCGTGGTTCCCTATACCCGCGGTGCCGAGACCTCCCGCAGCGCGGCTGCCATCCTGTCTGAGGCGCGGCATCTCGTTGCCCAGGGCACGAAGGAGATTTCGCTGCTGGGGCAGAACGTGAATGCCTGGCACGGCGCGGGGACGGATGGCGCGAGTTGGGGGCTGGGGCGGTTGCTGCGGGAATTGGCGGCGATCGAGGGGCTGACGCGGCTGCGCTATGCCACCTCGCACCCGCGGGACATGGATGATGACCTGATCGCCGCGCATCGCGATCTGCCGGGGCTGATGCCGTTCCTGCATCTGCCGGTGCAGTCCGGATCGGATCGGATTCTGGCGGCGATGAACCGCAAGCACACCGCCGATGACTATCGCCGCATCATCGACCGGCTGCGCGCCGCTCGGCCTGATCTGGCTTTGTCATCGGATTTCATCGTCGGCCATCCGGGGGAGACGGATGCCGACCATGCCGCGACGATGGCGCTGGTGCGCGATGTCGGCTTCGCGCAGGCCTATAGTTTCAAATACTCGCCGCGGCCGGGCACGCCGGCGGCCGGGGCGGCGCAGCAGGTGCCCGAGGACGTGAAAGACCGGCGCTTGCAGGAATTGCAGGCGTTGCTGCGCGAACAGCAGGCGGCGTTCGGCGCTGGCTGTGTCGGTTTGGACATGCCTGTGCTGTTCACCGGGCTGGGCCGGCACCCCGGGCAAATCGTCGGACGTTCACCATATCTTCAACCTGTTCATCTGTCCGGTGATGCAAAGCTGATCGGAACGGAAGCGATCGTGCGAATCGTCGCGGCGCATCCAAACTCACTCGCGGGAACCCTTATCCAGGAGAGACAGATAGCTTGACCTACCTCGCCCCCAACCAGGCACCAGGCGGTTCGTCGCGTTCCGGCGAAAAGGCCGTCACCCTTCAGTTCCACGATAACAGCCTGTTACCGCTGCTGCTTGGCGATCATGATCGCCACTTGGTGCGGATCGAGCAGGCGCTGGGGGTTCGGCTGTCGTGCCGGGGGAACCGGGTTGCCATCGCCGGCGATGCGTCGCGGGTGGATATGGTGCAGGGCGTGCTGCAAGGGCTGTGGCGGCGGTTGGAGCGTGGCGAGGTGGTGGGCAAGCCCGAGATCGAAACGGCGATCCGCATGGCCGATTCCGACAATGATCCGCGCCTGCCGCTGTCGGACCTGCCGGCGATCCGCACCCGCCGCGGCGCGGTTGCCGCCCGCAGCAGCGGTCAGGCCGCGTATATGGAGTGTCTGGCGCAGCACGAGATGGTGTTCGGCGTCGGCCCGGCCGGCACCGGCAAGACCTATCTGGCGGTGGCGCAAGCGGTTGCCATGCTGCAAGCCGGCAAGGTCGATCGCATCGTGCTGACCCGCCCGGCGGTGGAAGCGGGGGAGCGGCTGGGCTTCCTGCCCGGCGATCTGAAAGAGAAGATCGACCCGTATCTGCGCCCGCTATATGACGCGCTGCACGACATGATGGGCGGCGATCAGGTGATGCGCCGCATGACCGCGGGCGAAATCGAAGTGGCGCCGCTGGCCTTCATGCGCGGGCGCACCCTGTCGCATTGCTATGCCATCCTGGACGAGGCGCAGAACACCACGCCGATGCAGATGAAGATGTTCCTGACCCGCATGGGAGAGGGCACGCGCATGGCGATCACCGGCGATCTCAGCCAGGTGGACCTGCCGTCGGGCATCCGCTCGGGCCTGCGGGACGCGCTGGATACGCTGGAAGGCATCCAGGGGATCGGCGTCGTGCGGTTCGAGGCGCGGGACGTCGTGCGACATCCTCTGGTCGCGCGCATCGTTGGCGCGTATGATCAGCGCGAGGCAGCAAAAGGCGAAGTCCGGCGAGAGCGTGAGCGACCCCGGGCAAACGAACATCAAAGCGACGATGGAACCTCCGAGTAGTTATCCGCCCGAGCGCGAGACCGACGGTCTTGCGGTGATCGTGGCGGACCTGGCGTGGCACAGGACGATCCCAGGCGCGGACCGCATCGTGCGGCGCGCCGCCCGCGCGGCGGGCATGGCGGGCACCGTCGTGCTGGCGTCGGATCGCGTCGTGCGTGACCTGAACTGGCGTCACCGCGGCAAGAATAAGCCCACCAATGTCCTGACCTATGAGCAACCGGCGCCGGAAATCGTGCTGGCCTTGGGCGTGGTGCGGGCCGAGGCGGCGGCTCAGGGGCGGCGAGCGGCGCATCATCTGGCGCATCTGGTGGTGCATGGCGCGCTGCATCTGCAAGGCGAGGATCACGACCATCCCGGCGATGCGCGCCGCATGGAAATGCTGGAGGCGCGTATTCTGCACCGTATCGGCGTGCCCAACCCGTGGAAACGCGCATGAGCGGTCATCGCGGATCCTTGCTGAGCCGCCTGGGCGCCCTGCTGGGGCGGCGGCAGACTGAACACTCGTTGCGCGAATCCATCGCCGAACTGGTGCAGGAAGCGGCGGAAGCCCCCGACACCGGCGGGGAGCAACAGGAACTGGACCGGCATGAGCGGCTGCTGATCGGCAACGTGCTGCGCATGCGCGAAACCACGGCGGATGACGTGATGGTGCCGCGCGCCGATATCGTGGCGATGCGCGCCGATGTCACGCTGGCCGAGGCGATCGAACTGATCAGCAATGACGGCCATTCCCGCCTGCCGGTCTATCAGGAACAGTTGGATGACGTGATCGGCATGATCCACGTCAAGGATGTGTTCGCCTATATCGGCCGGCCGGATGCGTTCAGCCTGGAGGCGATCCTGCGCAAGCCGCTGATGGTGGCGCCGCAGATGCCGGTGCTGGATTTGTTGTTGCAGATGCGGATGCAGCGCGTGCACCTGGCGCTGGTGGTGGATGAATATGGCGGCATCGACGGGTTGGTGACGATCGAGGATATCGTTGAAACCATCACCGGCGACATCGATGATGAGCACGACGATGTCGAGGCGCCGATGGTTACCGAACGTGCCGATGGCGCGCTGGACTTGAACGCCCGCCTGTCGATCGAGGATTTCGAGGAAAAGATGGGCCCGATCCTGACCGAGGATGAGCGGGACGCCGATATCGACACCGTCGGCGGCTTGGTCTTTACCCTCGCTGGCCGGGTGCCGACGCGCGGGGAGGTGATCAGCCACCCGTCCGGCCTGGAATTTCGCGTGCTGGACGCCGACGCGCGCCGGATACGCCGCCTGCGGGTGCGTCAGACGGGAGGGCCGCAACAGCCTTCTGCCGCTGCCTGATGGGGGGCGGCCTGATCGGGTGAGGCCCTCGGGGACCGGATCGCCGGGGGGAGGATGGCCTGGGGCAGGATCACCTGGGGGGCGTACGTGCCGTAGTTTCTGGCTGTTTTGGCCCTGATCGTCCCGGAGTGGCTGAGCTGGCGTTTGGTGTGCGGCCGGGTGGGCTTTGTTGGTGCGGTTTGGGGCAGGGGGCAAGATCGACCGCCCCGATCATCGCATGATGGCCGAGGCGGTCGTGGTTTCGTGGCCTAGGGGTGGATGATGATCATCCCGTCATTGCGTACGCCGGTCCGATTGTTGCTGGCCCCTGGCGGTTGTTCGCTATCATTGCCTAGGACCGCATCGTAAAATCCCTGATCGGCGACTGGTTGCTGTTCCACACCGGCTTGGTTGGACGCGGCGGCGTTGGCGCGTTGTGCCGCCAGATTTTTCATATCAGTGAAGAATTGTTGATTCTGCTGGTAAAAATCAGGCTCGAAGAAACTTTTCAGCACGATGTCGCTGTTTTCATACTTTCCGCCGATACGGACATTGCTGATTTGCGACAACGTCGCCGCGACGAGTTCCGGTTTTTGTTCGGCGAGAGACTTCAGTTCTTGCCCGAATTTCTTCTGTGCGGCGCCGGTTGCAATCTCTAGCTCCGTATAGTTTTCGCCACTTGCGATCAGCACGTCCTTGACGACCTTCGATGCCGCTTCCGGCATGTGCCGGAGCGACGAATGATCCTCGGGAGATTGGAATTTCTGGGCCATTAATTCCCTCAGCGAGCCGTATTGCAGGGTATCGTCCTGCAGCCATGACTTCAGGGTATCGCCGCATGGTTTGTTGTAGACATCAGTCGGTTGATTTCTGAACAGCAGCGCGTGATTGGTATCCCCCGACTTAAAAACGGCTTTGAATTCCTCGGGGTCATCCGCCGCTTCTAAGCCGACGAAGTTCTGTTTCGAAAAAATCGGGTTATCCCAATTTTCACGCAAAACTGCACGGCGGTTATGATCTTGTCCATTTTTATTCAGGGTCATGAAATCGGATTGATCGAAGATATAGCGGTCAAAATCTCTTTGACTATCTTTTTCGTTGAAATACGCCGGCAGAGTATTCAACCGACCGGCGAGTTCCAAGGCTTTGTTTGATACCCTGAACGTTTCCGCGCTTTGTTCCGGTGTGTTCTGGAGGTTTGTTTCCTCAACGATGCGGTCATTGCCGATACTGAACGTGTATCCCCACCGCTCATCCGCCGATCCCGGGGCGGCTTGCGGCGCCTGGAACGTGACGCTGAACTGGTTCCTGTCCTCGGGTGTGGCCGCCATATTCTTCAGTTGATGAAAGCGGCCCAGCCGATCCAGCGGCGCGGCTTGTCCGGCGGCGGGCTGTGTGATGGCGTCGTAGATGCGGGCGATTTGGGTGGATTTTTTATTATCCGTTGCGCGGAACAGATCTTTGAACTTATCCACGGGCCCCATGTACAGCGCCTGGTCGCGGTTTTGCGCGTTCATAAATTTTTCGATCCGGCTGGCGTTGACGCCATAGGTCGCATTTGCGCCGGTATTGAGTGTGACAGGCATTGGTATCTCCCATGGCCATCGGACGCCCGGCGGGTCGGGCAATCAACATCGTTTCAGCTACCTGATGATTGCCACCAGGAAGACTGAGGAGTGGCCAAGGTGCCGCAGACTGGGCGTTTTTTCAATATATGACATCGTATAAAACGATACAGGATGCGCAACGGAACAGACGAAACCTTATACTGCTGGGCCTCCCGCCGCACCCCCCGCCGCACCGTCCTGGGTGGGGCGCTGGCGGATCAGACCGGGATGTTGTCCAGCAGCCGCACCGTCCCCAGCTTGGCCGCGGCGATCAGGCGCGCATTGGCGGCGTAGGCGGCCAGGGGGGTCAGGGTGGGGCCGTCGACCAGCGCCAGGTAATCCACGGCGAACCCGTCAGCCGTCAGCGCTGTGCTCGCGGCTGTCAGCACCGCTGCCACATCGTTGCCGGCGCGCAGGCGTTGGGCGCTGTCTTGCATGGTCCGGTGCAGCACCGGGGCCAAGGCCCGTTCCGGCGCCGATAGGAAGCGGTTGCGCGATGACATCGCCAGCCCGTCTTGCTCCCGCACTGTTTCGATGCCGACGATCTCCAGCGGCAGCAGCAGATCGGCGACCATGCGCTTGACCACCTGCAATTGCTGCCAGTCCTTTTCGCCGAAATACGCGCGGTCCGGCCGCACCTGGCCGAACAGTTTGGCGCACACCGTCGCCACGCCGCGGAAATGCCCAGGCCGAGCGTCGCCTTCCCAGCGCTGCGCGGGGCCGGTGACGGAGATCGTCGTCGCCTCCCCGGCCGGGTACATCGTTGCCACATCGGGCATCCAGGCCAGGGCGCAGCCCTCGGCCGCAAGCGCCGCGAGGTCGCCCGCTTCATCGCGCGGGTAGCGGGACAGGTCCTCGGTGGCGCTGAATTGCAGCGGATTGACGAAGATCGACGCCGCCGTCGCCGCGCCCGATTCCACCCCGGCCCGCACCAGCGCGCGATGGCCGGCGTGCAGCGCGCCCATCGTCGGCACCAGCGCCAGGGCGCCGCTCTCAGCCCGTAATTGGGCGCAGCAGGCGCGCAGTTCAGTCAGGGTGCGGGCAATCAACATTGTTCGACCTTGGTGCAGACAGCGTTCTTGGGCAACATACGGTTTTGCGGCGGAGAGATGCACAAATGAAGCTGAAAGACCAGATCGCGCTCATCACCGGCGGCTCGCGCGGTATCGGCCGCGCGACGGCTTTGCTGTTCGCGCAAGAAGGGGCGGACATCGCGTTTTGTCACCTGGACGATGATGCCAAGGCGGCGGAAACGGCGGCGGAAATCCGTGCGTTGGGGCGGCGGGTGATGCATGCCAGCGTCGATGTCGCCGATATTGCCGCGGGCAAGGCGTTCGTCGCGGCGGTGGAGAAGGATTTCGGCCCGGTCGATATCCTGTTCAACAACGCCGGCATGAACATCCGCAAACTGTTCCAAGACTATACCGAGGCGGATTTCGACCGGCTGTTCGATGTGCACGTGAAGGGCATGTTCTTCATGGCCCAGGCGGTCTACCCGGCCATGGTGGCGCGCGGCCGCGGCTGCATCATCAACGTCGCCTCCCAGCGCGGGCTGAAAGGGGCGGTGCTGGCGGTGCCCTATTCGGCGGCCAAGGCGGCGATCATCGGCTTTACTCGGTCCTTGTCGTGGGAGGCCGCGCCGAAAGGCGTGCGCGTGAATGCCGTCGCACCAGGCCCGGTCGAGACGGATCTGACATCCACCATGGCGCCCGCCGACAAGCAGGCGTTCATCGATGCGCTGCCCGTCGGCCGCTTTGGCCGGCCGGAGGAAATCGCCGCCACGGCCTTGCTGCTGGCCGGTCCGGATGGCGGGTTTTTCGTCGGCGCCACGCTGTCGCCCAATGGCGGGGATGTGATGCATTGACGCTGGCGGGGATCGCGACCGGATCGGGCATTCCCGTACTGTCCAACCCTGATCGGGTGAGGTAATGACCGGCGCCATGGCGAAATCGGATTCTTCGGCGGAGGCTTCCGCCAAACGGGCGGCGCGCACCTGGCTCGCGCAAGAACAGCGCGCCGGCCGTGCCGCCGCTCGGCCTGTCCTGCTGCTGCACCTTGCCGGCGCGCTGGTGGGGATCGGGCAGGCGTTCATCGTTGCAGCCATCCTGACGCAGGCCTTCGCCGGGGCGGCGCCGGATCTGCTGCTGCTGGGCGGCTTCGCCGTGCTGGCGGTGCTGCGCGCGGTGATCGGGTTCGTGGCCGAACAGGCGGCCTTTGCCGCCGGTGCGGCGGCCAGGCGGCGGCTGCGCACGGATGCGCTGTCGCGCCTTCTGCATGCCGGGCCGGCCTTGCTGCGCACGCGCCATTCGGCCGATCTGGCTGCCATCGTGGTCGATCGGATCGAAGCGCTGGATGGTCTGTTCGCCCGCTACGTGCCGGCGGCGGCGTTTGCCATGGCAGGGCCTGGCGTGGTGCTGCTGGCGGTGGTTTTTGCGGATCCCTGGGCGGCGCTGGTGCTGCTGGGCTGCGGGCTGCTGGTGCCGCTGGGCATGGCGCTGGCGGGGCTTGGCGCGGCCGCGGCCTCGCGCAATCAGTTCCTGGCGATGGCTCGCTTGCAGGCCCGTTTTCTGGACCGTGTGCGCGGCATCGCCACCATCGTGCTGTATGGCCGAGCGGCGGATGAGGCGGTGGCGTTGGGGGCGGCGGCGGCGGATTTGCGGCGGCGGACGATGCGAGTGCTGCGGGTGGCGTTCCTGTCGTCGGTGGTGCTGGATCTGGCGGCGGCGCTGGCGATGGTGGTGCTGGCGATCCATTACTTTTTGCTGCTGCGCGTGTCCGGTCCCGCATCCGGTCTTGCATCGGGCGCGATATGGCCGGCCCTGGCGGTGCTGCTGCTGACGCCGGAGTTCTTCGCCCCGTTGCGCGCGTTTTCCGCCGCCTATCAGGATAAACTGCACGCCAGCGGCGCGGCCGAGGCGCTGGTGGATCTGCCGCCGCTGCCGGAACCCGAGCAACCGCGGGCGGTGCGCACCGTCGCGGCCCAGGGGGTCACGGTGACGTTCGAATCCGTCAGCCTGACCTGGGACCCGGCGCGCGGCCCGGCGCTGGATGGCATCACCTTCCGCGTCGCCGCCGGGGAAACGCTGGTGCTGGCCGGCCCGTCGGGTGCCGGCAAATCCTCGATCATCGAGATCCTGCTGGGCTTCGTTCGCCCCGATAGCGGCCGGGTGCGGATCAACGGCGCCGATATCACCGATCTGGTGCCGCAGGCGCTGTCTCGCCTGACCGCATGGATCGGCCAGCGCCCGGTGCTGTTCGCCGGCACGATCCGCGAGAACATCCTGTTCGCCCGCCCCGAAGCCTCCGACGAAGAAGTCCTCGATGCCGCCCGCGCCGCTCGGCTTGACGTCGTCACCGCGACATTGCCGCGCGGCTTGGACACGCTGATCGGCGAGGGCGGCTACGGCCTGTCCGGCGGCCAGGCGCAGCGCGTGGCGATCGCGCGGGCCTATCTGAAGAATGCGCCGTTGCTGCTGCTGGATGAACCGACCGCGCATCTGGATCCGGCAACCGAGCAAGAGGTGCTGGATAGTCTGCGGCGGCTGGCGCTGGGGCGGACGGTGTTGCTGGCCAGCCATTCCTCGGCGGCGCACGGGTTTGCCGGGCGGCGGCTGGGTTTGCGCGATGGGCGCGTGGCCGCGCTGCGTGGGCAGAGTTCGATGGGGGCGGCATGAGCGGTCCGTTGTTCCGGATTATCGGGCTTTGGGGGCGTCAGGCTTGGTGGCTGGCGGCCGGGTTGGTGGTGTCTCTGGCGGCGTTGGCGGCCGGGATCGGGCTGATGGCGATTTCGGGCTACACGATCGGCGCCGGGGTGCTGGCTGGTGCCGGGGGCGGTGGTCTTGCCGGTGGTCTTGCCGGTGGTCTTGCCGGTAGCCTTGTGGGCACGGGTGG
>Ga0164296_1002506_pt1 | contig 18237 bp, 18 predicted proteins | sample GEODES057metaG_FD_113533 | JGI IMG/M metagenome (GOLD analysis project Ga0164296, IMG submission 113533) | Dystrophic lake water microbial communities from Trout Bog Lake, Wisconsin, USA - GEODES057 metaG | ecosystem: Environmental > Aquatic > Freshwater > Lake | place: USA: Trout Bog Lake...
ATCCCGCCGCTGCACGGCGCGCTGCTGAAGAACGAGCAGGACGTGCATCTGTTCGAGCGTTTGGCCTTCCTGTCGCGTCGCGGGGGCTAGGCCATGTTCGCCCCCTTCATTCTGGCGTTGCGCACCGCCGGCCTGCCGGCCTCGGTGACGGAATATCTGACCCTGATGGGGGCGATGCAGGCAGGCGTTGCCAACTACAATATCGACGATTTCTACTACCTCGCCCGCACCACTTTGGTGAAGGACGAGCGATTTCTGGACCGGTTCGACCGCGTATTCGGCACTGTCTTCAAAGGGGTGAAACCGCCAGATGGCAGTGCGGTTGAGATCCTGCCGGAAGAATGGCTAAAAAGCCTGGGCGAAAAATTCCTCACCCCGGAAGAACTCGCCCAGGTGCAGGCGGCCGGCGGCTTTGACAAGCTGATGGAGTTGCTGAAGCAACGGCTGGCTGAACAAAAGGAACGCCACCAGGGCGGATCGAAATGGATCGGCACCGGTGGCACCTCGCCGTTTGGTGCGAACGGCTATAACCCCGAAGGCGTGCGCATCGGCCAGAACGAAAGCCGCCATCGCCGCGCGGTAAAGGTGTGGGACAAGCGGGAATACAAGGATCTCGACGATAATATCGAGCTCGGCACCCGCAACATCAAACTTGCCTTGCGCAAATTGCGCCGCTTCGCCCGCCAGGGCCAGGCGACCGAACTGGATATCGCCGACACCATCCGCAGCACCGCCAAAAACGCCGGCAGCCTGGACTTGAAGCTGGTGCCGGAGCGGCATAACGCGGTGAAGGTGCTGCTGTTTTTCGATATCGGCGGCTCGATGGACGAACACGTGCGCATTTGCGAGGAGTTGTTCTCCGCCGCGCGCACCGAGTTCAAGCACATGGAGTATTTTTACTTCCACAACTGCGTCTACGAGCGGGTGTGGAAAACCAACAAGCGCCGGATGGAAAGCAGCCTGTCCACCTTCGATGTGCTGCGCAAATTTGGCCCTGATTATAAGGTGGTCTTCGTTGGCGATGCCTCGATGTCACCCTATGAAATCAGCCATGCCGGCGGGAGCGTGGAACATTGGAACGATGAGGCCGGGGCAGTCTGGGTGGATCGGCTGACGCACCATTTCCGCCGCTTCGCCTGGCTCAACCCGCGGCCGCAGAAGAGCTGGGATCACGCCGCCTCGATCGGGCTGGTGCGGCAGTTGGTGGAAGACCGGATGTTCCCGATGACACTCAGCGGGATCGAGCAGATGACGCGGGAGTTGAGCAAGTAACGGCGATATGACAGCGCCGTGAAACCCGCGATTGGCCGCTTGCGGCCTAGGGTGGGCGGTGCAATAGTTCTCGTGTCTTCGACGAGCACATGATCTGGCGGGTCGAGTCCACACAGCCCCCCAGGGATAGCGCTCTAGCAGCGGGGGACGTGCATTGCCGGATGGTAGTCGACTGTCTGATAATCCTATTGCCGCCGGGCGCCATTTCCCGGCGTTGGTGTTGAACGCGGATTTCCGTCCGCTGTCGTATTTCCCGCTTTCGGTCTGGTCCTGGCAGGACGCGGTGAAGGCGGTGTGCCTCGACAGGGTCAGCGTGCTGAACGAGTATGAGCACGAGGTGCATTCCCCCAGCCTGACCATGCGGCTGCCCAGCGTGATTGCGCTGAAAGATTACGTGCCCACCGCGCGCAAGCCGGCGTTCACCCGCTTTAACGTCTTTCTGCGCGATGCGTTCGCCTGCCAGTACTGCCACGAGCGGCACTCGGCGCAGGATCTGACATTCGACCATGTGATCCCGCGCTGCCGGGGCGGGCGAACGACATGGGAGAACGTCGTCGCCGCCTGTGGCACCTGCAACCTGCTGAAGGGTAGCCGCCTGCCGCGCGAATGTCGGATGTTTCCGCGCACCACGCCGCGCCAGCCCTCCACCTGGGAGTTGCAGGAAAACGGTCGCGCTTTTCCTCCGAACTACCTGCATCAAAGCTGGCGCGATTATCTGTACTGGGATAGCGAACTGGAAAGCTGATGCTGACCCGGCGCAGCGTATTGCTGGCAGGAGCCGCGCTGATGACCATGGCCGCCGATACGTCTGCCGAGGCACGTGCCGCTGCATGGCTTGCCGCTTGGGATGCCCAGGGCATTCATCGCACCGCGACGGATGGCGATCAGCGCGGCGCGGACTGGCTCGCCGCCACCGCCGCCGCCTTGGGGGCCACCGTCACCAGCGAGACCTTCGCGCTGCAAAGGATTGATCCCGGCCCGAGTTTCGTGGAATTTGCCGGCACCCGGATCGACGGCGTGCCGCTGTTTGATGCGCCGGATACCCCGCCTGAGGGCGTGAGCGATGTCGCCGTGCTGGCCTATGGCCCGCGCGCGGTTTACGCGCCGGATTTTGTAGCGGCCCGCCGCGCCAGCACCGCCGCGGCCTGGGTGGTGCCAACCGCCGGGGACGCGCCGGGCCTGGCGCTGCTGAACGCCGAGCACTTCAACGCCCCGTTCGGTCCGCCGGTGCTGCAAGTGCCGAGCGAGGCGCATGACGCGCTGTTCGCCACCGCCAAAGCGGGCACGCGGTTGCGGGTTGTGGTGCAAGCCACCCGCGTGCCGGCGCGCGCCACCAACACCGTGATCCTGTTGCCCGGCCGCGACCGCACCCGCCCGCCGGTGGTGGTGATGACGCCGCGCAGTTCGTGGTTTCAATCCACCGCCGAGCGCGGCGGCGGGCTGGTCTGCTGGCTCGAATCACTGCGGGCGTTGCTCGCTAACCCGCCGGGCTGCGACACGATCCTGACCGCCAATTCCGGGCATGAACTCGGCCATATCGGGCTGGATGCGTTTATGGCCGCACGGGCTGGTTGGGAAACGCAGGCGCGCTGGGTGCATTTTGGTGCTAATATCGGCGCCGCCAACAGCAAGCTTGCCATCATGTCCGGCCATGCCGATATGGCCGCCGCGATGGCGGATGCGCTGCGCCAGGCCGGCCGTCCCGCCGACCAGATTGCCCCGACGACCAGCGTGCCGTTCGGCGAATCGCGTGATATTCATCGTGCTGGTGGGCGCTACGTGACGCTGGTGGGCAGCAATACCTTGTTCCATCTGCCCCAGGACCGGCTGCCGCACGCCGTCGATCTGCCCGCCATCACGCGCATTGCCGCCGGCGCAGCGCAGATGGTGGTGAATCTGACCCGCTAACGAGGGATCCGAGATGTTCGAGCTTGATCAATTCATCGCCGATTGCCGCGCCGCCAGTGCTGAAACCAGCCGCACCGCCGTCCGCGACGTGGTCACCCGCGCCGTCGCGGATCCGAACGGCATCCTCAAGGCGCTGGGTGAACCTAAGGGTGCCGGCACGACGATCCTGTATCGCACGCCGGAACTGTCGATCTTCAACATCGTCTGGGGTCCGGGCCAGATGACCACGCCGCATAATCACCATATGTGGGCGGTGATCGGCCTCTATACCGGGCGCGAGGATAATATTTACTGGCGCAAAACCGGCGGCGTGCCGGGCTTGCAGGCCGCCAACGCCCGCAGCCTCGGCGCTGGCGAATGCGAGTTGCTCGGCCCGGAACTGATCCACTCCGTCATCAATCCGCTTGGCAAACTCACCGGCGCCATTCACGTCTATGGCGGCGACCTGGTGACGGCGGAGCGTGAGGAATGGGAGGCCGAAACTTTGCGCATGCAAAGGTTCGACCGGCAAAAATCCGCCCGTGCGTTTGAGGACGCCAACCGGCGTTGGGTGGCGATGCAGTAGGGGGGCGCTAGTTCGCCCGCCGCACGGTGTAGTCCGCCACCGCCAGCAGGCAGTCGCGGATGGGCGATGCCGGCAGGGTTGCCAGATCTTGTTTGGCCGCGCTGGCGAAGGCCTGGGCGCAGTCCAGCGTGGCGGTGATGGTATCGTGCGCCGCGATCAGGCGCAGGGCTTCGTCGAGGTCGGCGTCGGTCTGTTCGCTTTCCTCGATGGTGCGACGCCAGAAGGCGCGCTCGGCTTCGCTGCCATTTTGGTAGGCGCGCAGCACCGGCAGGGTGATCTTGCCCTCGCGGAAATCATCTCCAACGGTTTTGCCGAGTTTGGCCTGGTCGGCGACGTAATCCAGCGCATCGTCCACCAGTTGGAAGGCGATGCCGAGATTCATGCCGTAATTGGACAAAGCGGTTTCGATCTCGGCCGGACACTCCGCGACCACACCGCCAACCTGGCACGCGGCGGCGAACAGGGCGGCAGTCTTGCCGCGCAGCACGTCCAGATATCGGTCTTCGGTGGTCGTCAGATCGTTCTGGGTCACCAGTTGCAGCACCTCGCCCTCGGCGATGGTGGCGGAGGCGCGGGAGAGGATTTCCAGCACCTTCAACGAGCCGTCTTCGACCATCAACTGGAAGGCGCGGGCGAACAGGAAATCCCCGACGAGCACGGAGGCTTTGTTGCCGAAGATGGCGTTGGCGCTGGCGAGGCCGCGGCGCAGCAGGCTTTCATCCACCACATCGTCATGCAGCAAGGTGGCGGTGTGGATGAATTCGACGCAGGTCGCCAACTGCACATGCCGGGCGCCGCGGTAGCCCACCATGCGGGCGCAGGCTAGGGTGAGCAGCGGGCGCAGGCGTTTGCCGCCGGCGGCGACGATGTGGGCCGCCAGTTGCGGGATGAGGGCGACGGGACTGTCCATGCGCGCGACGATGGCGCGGTTGCAGTCTTGCAGATCGTCGTAAACCAGATCAACCAGTTGGCTCAGCGCATCCTTAGCGGCGGCTGGCGTGAGGCCCGGCGGGACAATTTTGGTGGTGGCGGCGACGCCCAACGCAATCTCCTGATACGCATGCCCGTGAGGCCAGCCGTGCGGCGCGGGCGCGGACTTGCGCCCGGTTCACCGGCCTGCGCACCATATCGGCGCGGTGGGGAGGGGGTCAAGGCAAGCCAGGCCGCCCCCACCAATGCGCATGCGGAGGGCCTGGGGATGGAGACGGTCGTGACCACCAACGATCCGGTGCGGTTGAGCTTTCTGACCGCGCTGCTGCGCGATGCCGGGCTGGCCCCGGTATTGCTGGACGGGTTTGCCAGCGTGATGGATGGCAGCATCGGCGCCTTGCCACGCCGTTTGGCGGTGCCGAGCGAGCAGGCGGCGCGGGCGAGGTTGGTATTGCAGGAGGCCGGCGAAGCGTGAGCGTAACCGCAGGCAGTTTGTTGGGCGGCCGGGTGCCGTATTGCCAGCCCGCGCAAGGCCATCGCAGCGGGATCGAGCCGGTTTTACTAGCGGCCAGCATTCCGGCCCGCGCCGGTGCGCGGGTTCTGGAGGGCGGCAGCGGTGCCGGCGCCGGGTTGCTGTGCCTCGCCGCGCGGGTGCCGGATATCAGCGGGCTGGGGCTGGAGGTGGATGCGGCGCCCTTGGCCTGTGCGCTGGCGAATGCCGCTCGCCTGCCGGGGCTGCGGTTCGAGCAGGTGGACCTTACCACGGCGCCGATTGCTGGGCGGTTCGACCATGCGATGGCTAACCCGCCGTGGCACCCACCAGGAACGCTGTCCTCCGATGCGGGGCGTGAAATGGCGCGGCGGGCAACGGCATCGGTGTTCGTCGATTGGGCGCGGGCGTTGGCGGCCCCGTTGCGCCATCATGGCAGCCTGACCTTCGTGTTACCGGCGGCGGCGTTGGCCAGTGCGCTGGCGGCGCTGACGGCGGCCGGATGCGGCAGCCCGCAGGTATTCCCGCTCTGGCCTCGCGTCGGACGCGACGCCAAGCTGCTGTTATTGCGGGCAATCAAGGGTGGCAAAGGGCCGGCGCGGGTGTTGGCCGGGTTGGTGCTGCATGAAGCCGACGGCGGCTTTACCCCGGCGGCGCAGGCGATATTGCGCGATGGGCAGGCGTTGCTTTTCGGCTAAACCTGGCTGGGGTGGCGCAGATACCATAGCCGCTCATAGGCGGCGACGAGGCTATCGAGGCTGCGGCGACGATTGGCATCCACCGGCATCGGGTTTTTGCGCAGCATGTTTTCCAGCACCGCGATCAACTGGTCCGCGACGTCGAAATCGCCTTGGTCGCAGGCGTGATGAAAGGCGATCAGGATTTTATCGGACAAGCGACGGCTATGGCGCGGCAGGGACGCAGTGACTGGTTCGCTCGAAATGTCGTCGATCAAACTCACGAAGAAATTATGCCTCTATAAGCTGCTGTCTTGCGAGTGTAGCAAATCATTCAGCCGCCCGCCAGCCTGGATCGCAATGATGTTGCTAACTCGGCGGCGCTCATTCCGGGCCGATACAGGCTGCGCAGTTTGCCGTCCGGGCCCATAAGATACAGAAAAGACGAATGATCCATGAGGTATTGGGTGGTATCCTTGCGCTCGGCGCGGGCGTAATAAACCCGATATGCCCGCGCAACGGTCGCGATTTGTGCCTCGGTTCCGGTCAGGCCGATCAATCGGTCATCGAACAGTTTCACGTAGCCGGCCATCGTCTCCGGAGTATCGCGGGCCGGATCGATGGTGATGAAAATCGGCGCCAGCTTGGCCGCCTCCGGCCCCAACGCATCCAGCGCGCCGGCGATGGTTTGCAACTCGGTCGGGCAGACATCTGGGCAGAAGGTGTAGCCGAAATAGACCAGCATCCAACGGCCGCGATAATCGGCATCGGTGACGGTATGGCCGGCGGTGTCGGTGAGAGTGAACGGCCCGCCGACGGTGACCCCGGCAGAGACCGAACTGCCCATGTTGTCCAGCCCAAGGCGTGAGGCACCGCCGCCGAGCACCCACCAGGCGCCCCAAGCAGCCAGCACCGCCGCGATCAGCCCATAGGCGGCGAACCGCAGCGCGCGCATTGGCTTAGGTGGTGGCGAATTCGGCGCCGTCGGAGGTGGCCATGGCGCTGTTCGCGTCGCCGAAGGCTTCTTCCCAACTGCCGAGGGTGGCGGCTTTGCTGTATTCAGTGGCGCGGTTTTCAAAGAAATTCGCGTGCTCAACCGCGTTAAGCATTTCATCCAGCCACGGCAGCGGATTTTTCTCGACGTGATAGAGCTCGTTCATGCCCAACTGGGTGAGCCGACGGTCGGCGATGTAGCGGATGTATTGCTTGACGGATTCCGCGTCCATGCCCTCGATCGCGCCCTGCTCGAAGCAGAGATCCACGAAGGCGTCTTCGTGCTCGACGATGGTGGCGCAGCACAAATACAGTTCCCGCTTCAGGTCCTCGGTCCAGATTTCCGGGTTTTCCTGCACGAAGGTGCGGAACAATTGGATGATGGACAGGCAGTGCAGCGATTCGTCGCGCACCGACCAGGAAATGATCTGCCCCATGCCCTTCATTTTACCGAAGCGCGGGAAATTCAACAGGATGGCGAAGGACGCGAACAACTGCAGGCCTTCGGTGAACGCGCCGAAAGCGGCCAGGGTCTTGGCAATCTCGTGTTTGCTGTCGATCCGGAAGCTCTGCATGTAGTCGTATTTGTCCTTCATCTCCTTGTATTTGAGGAAGGCAGTGTATTCGATTTCCGGCATGCCGACCGTGTCCAGCAAATGGCTGTAGGCGGCGATGTGCACGGTTTCGATGTTCGAGAAGGCGGACAGCATCATGAGCACTTCGGTCGGTTTGAACACCTGACTGTAGTGCTTCATGTAGCAGTTATTCACCTCGACATCGGCCTGGGTGAAAAAGCGGAAGATCTGCGTCAGCAGGTTACGCTCGGATGTCGTCAGGTTGCGATGCCAGTCTTTGACATCATCGGCCAGCGGCACCTCTTCCGGCAGCCAGTGCACGCGCTGCTGCATCAGCCACGCCTCATAGGCCCAGGGGTAGCGGAACGGCTTGTAGACCGGGTTGGCGGTCAGCAGGTCGAACTTAACCGGGGTTTCATCGGGTGAGACGGCGGAAGCGTTCATCAAGGTGGCCTAACTAAACAGACGAAAAGTTTTTGCTTCTTTTTCAAAAAGAAGCGCTTCGCTTAAGCGGTCCTTTTTTTGAAAAAAAAGGACCAAAAAACTTTCCTCTATTGGCAGGCGAGGCATTCCTCATAGTCCGTGCTACCGCTGACCAGGGGCAGGGACGGCTGTTCGAGCAGCGGGGCGACGGGGATGCCGGTGAACTCCTCCGGCCGCACTGCTTTTTCGCTGACCGAGTCCGCCCGCGCGATCGACAGACTGCGACAGTAGTACAACGACTTCACGCCGCGCTTCCAGGCCATCATGTGGATCTGGTGCAGGTCGCGCTTATGCACGTTGGCCGGCAGGAACAGGTTGATCGACTGGCTCTGGCAGATATAGGGCGTCCGGTCGGCGGCGTGTTCCACCACCCAGCGCTGATCGAGTTCGAATGCGGTGCGATAAACCGCCTTTTCCTGCTCATCGAGGAAGTCCAGATGCTGGACGCTGCCTTTGTTGACGGTGATCGACGACCAGACGTCGTCGGTATCACGGCCCTTTGCCGCCAGTAGCTTTTGCAGGTGGCGATTGCGGACCGAGAAACTGCCGGACAGGGTTTTTTGCAGGAACACGTTGGCGGCGATCGGTTCTACCCCCGGTGAGGCATTGCCGGCGATGATGGAGATCGAGGCGGTCGGCGCGATGGCCATTTTATGGCTGAAACGCTCGTGCACGCCATATTCCTCGGCATCCGGGCATGGGCCGCGCTCATCGGCCAGCAACTTGCTCGCCGCATCGGCCTGGCCACGGATATGCGCGAACATGCGCTTGTTCCACACCTTGGCGATGACCGATTCCCACGGCACGTTCTGCGATTGCAGGAAGGAGTGGAACCCCATCACCCCCAGCCCAACCGAGCGTTCGCGAGCAGCGGAGTATTTGGCTTTTTCCATGCCGTCCGGCGCGCGGTCGATAAAGTCCTGCAACACGTTGTCGAGGAAGCGCATCACGTCCTCGATGAACAGGGGATGGTCTTTCCATTCGAACCAGGATTCGAGGTTGAGCGACGACAGGCAGCACACCGCCGTGCGCTGCTGTCCGTGCTGGTCCACGCCAGTCGGCAAGGTGATTTCGCTGCACAAATTGGAGGTTTTCACCTCCAGGCCCGCGAGCTTGTGGTGCTCCGGCCGCGCGTTGTTCACGTGATCGGAATAAATCAGGTACGGCTCGCCGGTTTCGATGCGCGCCATCAGGATGCGAATCCATAGGCCGCGGGCGCTGATTTTGCGCACCACCGAGCCATCTTTGGGCGAAGTCAGCGCCCATTCCTCATCCGCTTCCACCGCGCGCATGAAGGCGTCCGGCACCAGAATGCCGTGATGCAGGTTCAGCGCCTTGCGGTTCGGATCGCCGCCGGTCGGGCGGCGGATTTCGACGAATTCCTCGATTTCCGGGTGGTTCAACGGCAGATACACCGCCGCCGAGCCGCGCCGCAGGCTGCCCTGGCTGATCGCCAACGTCAGGCTGTCCATCACCCGAATGAACGGGATGACGCCGGAGGTTTTGCCATTCAGCCCGACTTTTTCGCCGATCGAGCGCAGATTGCCCCAGTACGACCCGATGCCGCCGCCCTTGGAGGCGAGCCACACATTCTCGTTCCACAGGCCGACAATGCCGTCGAGGCTGTCATTGGCTTCGTTCAGGAAGCAGGAAATCGGCAGGCCGCGGGTGGTGCCGCCATTGGACAGGATCGGCGTGGCCGGCATGAACCACATCTTGGACATGTAGTCGTAGATGCGCTGCGCATGCGCGGCGTCCTCGCCGTAATAGCTGGACACGCGGGCGAACAGGTCCTGATAGCTTTCGCCGGGCAGCAGATAGCGGTCATCGAGCGTGGCCCGGCCGAAATCGGTGATCAGCGAATCACGGCTGCGGTCGACCCGCACCTCGTGGTGTCCTTGCATCTGCACGACATCAAGCACGGCCCTACTCCCCCACAGCCCCAGCAATCCTGGGATATCCACCCCCGCAACACGCGTCGGGGCGCCCTCATCTCGGGCGCTATCCTCCCCAACCGCTTGCGCACGTCAATGCAAAATACACTAGATGTGGCGCATCCATGCGCATTGCACACAAGATGGGGTGCCGGAGACGCCAAACCAGCATGGCTCGCAAGAACGAAATACGAACTTAGGGTGTCTGGCCGGATTCACCAAGGACGCAAAACGCGCCATCCCCGTTATCCCCGTCATCCACAGGCCGGCCGGGCGCGAATCACCCTTGGGTGATTCGCTGTGTCGGTGCTCAGAGGCTGGACAGGTATTCCATCGCCGCGCCGACGCCACCGGCGGCATGCGGAACGCCATTGACTCGCAGCGCCATTTCGACCGCGGCGAGGGTGCCGAGGATCATCGGCTCGTTGAGGTCGCCGAGATGGCCGATGCGGAACACTTTGCCGTTCAGCTTGCCCAGGCCGCCGCCGAGGGAGACGTTGTATTGCTGCGAACAGGTGCGGCGGATGGCCTCCGCGTCGAAGCCGTCCGGCATCAGCACGGCGGTGACCGAGTTCGATTCGCGGCTCGGGTTCTGGCAGAACAGGCTCGGCCCGTTATTGCCGGACCAGTGCCGCACGCAGCGGCGGACGGCTTCACCCAGCCGGGCGTGGCGGGCGAACACCTCGTCCAGCCCTTCTTCCTCGATCAGCCGGATCGATTCGCGCAGACCGAAAAACTGGTTGGTCGGTACGGTGCCGATGAAGCTGCGCTGCTTGCGCGCCGACATCGCCTTCCAGCTGAAATAATGCTTCGGCAGGGTGGAGGTTTCCGACGCCTTCATCGCCTTGTCCGACACGCCGGTGAACGCCATGCCGGTGGGCAGCATCAAGCCCTTCTGGCTGCCGCCGACCACGACATCAACCTTCCATTCGTCCATGCGCAAATCGATGCAACCGAGCGAGGAAATGGTATCCACCAGCAGCAGCGCCGGGTGCTTGGCCCCATCCATCGCCGCACGCACCTGATCGACCGGCAGGAACATGCCGGTGGAGGTTTCGTTCTGCACCACGCACACCGCTTTGATGGCGTGGGCGGTATCGGCGGCCAGGGCGGCCTGCAACGCGTTGATTTCAATGCCATGCTGCCAGTCGCACGGCAGGCTCTGCACCGTGATGCCCACATCGCGCATCATGCCGGACCAGCTTTCCGAAAACACCCCGGTTTCCGGCACCAGCACTGTATCGCCGGCGGATAGCACGTTCACGATGGCGGCTTCCCAGGCGGCATGACCGGAGCCGGTGTACATGAACATGTGCTGGGTCGTTTTCATGATGCGCAGAATGCCGTCCCAGCATTCCTCGTACAGCTTCATGAATTCCGGCGCATGGAAATCCACCGCGTGATGGCCGATCGCGTGCAGAATGCTTTCCGGGATGTTGGTCGGGCCGGGATTGGCGAAAAACAGCCGGCCGCGCGGCTTCTTCGGCTGGGGGGCAGAGGTGTCTGGCATTTCCGGTTTTCCCTTTGGTCTGGGGTAAGCAGTAACGCCGGACGCGGGCGGCTGGCAACCACGCGGGCGGAATTGACGCGACAGGCGGCGGCTGTGCAGGCTGCGCGCCAACATCATCCTGCTAACGCTATTCTGATTGGGGAAACGCCACATGGCCCACGAGACCGGACTGCAACTGCGCTCATTGATCAAATCCAGCGGCGAGTTGGAACTGTCGCTGCACCGCGTGCCGACACCGGTCCCCAATGCGGACGAGGTGGTGGTGCGGGTTGAGGCATCCCCGTTGAACCCGTCCGATCTCGGCCTGCTGCTGGGGGCGGCGGATATGAGCACGGCCAAACTGTCCGGCACCGCCGAACAGCCGGTGGTCACCGCGAGCGTGCCGCCGGGCTTGATGCGGGCGATGGCGGGGCGAATGGACGAGTCCATGCCGGTCGGCAATGAGGGCGCGGGTGTGGTGGTCGCGGCGGGCGCCAATGCGCAGGCTTTGCTGGGCAAAATGGTAGCGATCCTCGGCGGGGCGATGTACGCGCAATACCGGGTGCTGAAAGCGGCCGACTGTCTGCTGCTGCCCGATGACACCGCGCCGGCCGATGGGGCCTCTTGCTTCGTCAACCCGCTGACCGCGTTGGGTATGGTCGGCACCATGCGGCTGGAAGGGCACACCGCGCTGGTGCACACGGCGGCGGCCTCCAATCTCGGCCAGATGCTGAACAAGATCTGCCTGGAAGACGGCATCGGCCTGGTCAACATCGTGCGCAGCCCGGAACAGGCAGCGTTGCTGCGCGGTATCGGTGCGGTGCATGTGTGCGACAGCAGCGCGCCCAGCTTTATGGAGGACCTTATTGCCGCCCTGACCGCAACCGGCGCCACGTTGGCCTTTGATGCCATTGGCGGCGGTAAGCTGGCCGGGCAGATCCTGACGGCGATGGAAGCGGCGATTAACGCCAAGGCCACCGTTTACAGCCGCTACGGGTCCTCGGTGCATAAGCAGGTCTATATCTATGGCGGGCTGAACACCGCGCCGACGGAGTTCAACCGTGGCTTCGGCATGGCTTGGGGCGTGGGTGGCTGGCTGCTGACGCCGTATATGATGAAAGTTGGCCCGGCCGAGGTGGCGAAGATGCGCGCCCGGGTGGTGGCGGGGTTGAAGACGACCTTCGCCAGCCATTACACCGCCACCCTGTCGTTGCAGGAAGCGCTGCAACCGGCCAACATCCAAGCTTATAACCGCCGCGCCACTGGGGAGAAATTCCTGATCGCGCCGCATAAATCCGCGTCGTAACAGCAGGAAGGAACGGGCCGATGAGCGATCCTGCGCAGGCGGAGGTGCTGTATGAGGTCTCGGATGGCATCGCGACCCTGACCCTCAACCGGCCCGAGCGGCTGAATGCGATCACCCGGCCGATGCTGGCCTTGCTCAGCGATCTGTTGCTGCGGGCCAATGCCGATCCGGCGGTGCGGGTGGTGTTACTGACCGGTGCCGGCCGGGCGTTCTGTGTTGGCTTGGACATCGCCGATGCGGTCGCCGGCAAGGGCATCGGCTCCAACAACGCCACCGATCCGGTATCGGTCAATCTGGATCTGCGCAACACGCCGCCGACGGTGCTGTTCAACCTCGATAAGCCCACCATCTGCGCCCTGAACGGCTCGGCGGCTGGCTATGGGTTTGATACCGCATTGGGTTGCGACATCCGGGTGATGGCAGAAAGCGCCAAAATGGCGGCGGCCTTCGTCAAGCGTGGTATTGTGCCGGAAAGCGGCGGCACCTGGTATTTGCCGCGCATGCTGGGCTGGGCGAAGGCGGCGGAACTGATCTTTACCGGGCGGACGCTGACGGCGGCGGAATGCCTCGATCTTGGCCTGACTAACCATGTGGTGCCGGATGCCGAATTGCCGACCCGCGCCCGCGCGTTGGCCGCCGAGATTGCCGCCAACGCGCCGCTCGCGGTGGAATCCTCCAAACGGCTGATGCGCATGGGGTTGAACGAAAGCTTCAACGACCATGTCCACCATGTTTATCTGCAATTCCTGCAAATGAAGCGCACCGAGGATTTCCGTGAGGGCATGACCTCCTTCCTCGAAAAACGTCCGGCGGACTTCAAAGGGCGCTAAGACGCCCGTCATATTTGGGAGATCAGCAATGAGCGATGTCGTCACCGTTTCCGATGCGGGCCATGTGCGCACCATCACCTTGAACCGACCGAACAAGAAAAACGCCATCAACACCGAACTGGCCTGGGCGGTGATCGGCGCCATTGATGCGGCGGCGAAGATCGACGACGTGCGGGTGATCGCCATCACCGGCAGTGGCGATAGTTTTTGCGCCGGGCTGGATCTGACCGGGCGCGGCGACTACACGCCGCTGTCGCCGCAGGCCGCCCAGTTGGACGATGTGGGCTGGGTGGGCAACTTCCTGCTGGCGATGCGCAAGCGCTGCGACAAGCCGGTGGTGGCAGGGGTGAACGGTGTGGCCGTGGGCGCCGGGCTGGGGCTGGCGATGGCGGCCGATGTGCGGATTGTGGCCCGGTCCGCTCGGTTGATGGCCGGCTATACCCGCATTGGTGGCTCGCCGGATGCCGGGCTGACCATCACCTTGCCGCAGGCGATGGGCTACGAGCAGGGCATGCGCTTCATGCTGGAAAACCGCACTGTGCTGGGTGAGGAGGCGGTGGCGCTGGGCATGGCGGGGGAGGTGGTGGACGATGACCAGGTGCAGGCGCGGCTGGCGGAATACTGCCAGCAACTCTGCGAATGGTCACCCATCACCCTGCGGCTGCTGAAGCGGGGCATGACGCGGGCGATGGAAAGCAACGATATGGAGCAGCAATTGCGCTACGAGGTGGCGAATATACGCATGGCCTTCGCCAGCGAGGACGCCAAGGAAGCCCGGCAGGCGTTCCTGGAAAAGCGCAAGCCGGTATTTGTCGGGCGCTGACGGAGGGGCGATGCGCCCTTCTACTGCTGATGTCCCGCCCAACGCTGACGGACGGTGAGTGCGCCGAGGATGGCATAGGGTTTCACCAACTCGGCGCATAACAAATACACCGCCACGATGCCGGCCAAGGTTAGGTTGACGGCTGCGGACGGTGTTTCGAAGCCGAACCAGCCGCCGAAGGGGGAAAACGGGATCGCCAGCGCCACCGTGAGCGCGCCGAGCGTCGTTATCGTCAGCGCCGGGTTGGGCATGTTGTGCCAGGGGCGGCCATGGGTGCGGATGAGGAACACCACCAGGGTTTGGGTGGCGATCGATTCCACGAACCAGCCGGTACGGAAGACCTCCGCGCTGGTGGCGAACCACAGATAAAGCGCGGCGAAGGTCGCCATGTCGAACAGCGACGACAGCGGCCCCATCACGGCGGCGAAGCGGACGATGCCCTTCATCTGCCAGCGCTGCGGCTTGGCGATATCGCTGGCGCTGACATTGTCGAACGGCAAGCCAATTTCGGACACATCGTAGAGCAGGTTGTTCAGCAGGATTTGCGTCGCCAGCATCGGCAGGAAGGGTAGGAACAACGAGGCGGCGGCCATGGAGAGCATGTTGCCGAAATTCGAGCTCGCGCCCATGCGGACGTATTTCAGGATGTTGGCGAAGGTACGGCGGCCTTCCTCAACCCCATCCGCCACCACGGCGAGGTCGGAATCCAGCAGGATCATATCCGCCGCCGCCCGGGCCACCCCGGTGGCGCCATCGACGGACAGGCCGACATCGGCCGCCTTGATGCCGGGCGCATCGTTCACCCCATCGCCCATGAAGCCGACCACGGCGCCAGAGGCGCGCAGCGCATGCACCACCCTCACCTTCTGGTCTGGCGAGAGGCGGGCAAAGACGTCGGTGCTGCGTACCCGGATTTGCAGCGCTTCATGCGAGAGCGTGTCGATCTCGGCCCCGGTCATCACCTGATCGCTCCGCAGGGCGACGATTTTGGCCAGCCTGGCGACCACCAGCGGATCATCGCCGGACAAGATCACCACTCGCACCCCGGCGGCGGACAGCCGGGCCACGGCGGCGGCGGCGCTGGCTTTGGGCGGGTCGGCAAAGGTGCACAGGCCTTCAAAGATCAGCTCTGCCTCGTCGCCGGCTGCCGGATCGCGGGCGGCGCCGGTCCAGGGGCGGGAGGCAACCGCGACCGCGCGCAAGCCTTGGGCGGCCAGCGCTTTGACGGCCTCGAGCGCGGCCGGCGCATCCAGGCTGCCGCCGGCGCTGCTGGTGCAGGCGGCGATCACCGCTTCCGGTGCGCCCTTCACGATCAGCGTCTGCCCCGCCGGGCCGTCTGCCAGCACCGCGCCCATGCGGCGCTGATAGTCGAACGGCAGCAAGCCTTGGCGGGTCCAGCCGGTATGCGCATCCGGCTGCGCGGTGGCGAGGGCGGCATCGAGCGAGCCTTTGTCGCCGCCAAGGCTGGCGGCAACCGCCGCGAGCATGGCTGGGCGCGGATCGCTGGCGCCATCGGGCCGCAGGGAGCCGGCAAGTTCGATCTTCGCCGAGGTGAGGGTGCCGGTTTTGTCGGTGCACAGCACCGTCATCGCGCCGAGGTCGTGGATGGCGGACAGGCGTTTGACGATGACCTTTTTGCGCGCCATCCGCACCGCGCCGCGCGAGAGGGTGACGGTGGTGATCATTGGCAGCAATTCCGGCGTCAGCCCAACCGCGAGGGCGACGGCGAACATCAGCGACTGGATCACCGGGCGGCCGAACGCGACGTTGGCGGCGAGCACGCCGAGCACCAGCACGGCGGTGGCGCGGGCGACGAGGTAGCCGAGTTGGCGCAGATCCTGCTGGAAGGGCGAAATGGCGCTGGCTTCGTTCAACGATTGGGCCGCTTTGCCGAACAGTGTGTTGGCGCCGGTGCCCACCGCGAGGCCGATGGCGTCACCGGTTTGCGCCACCGCGCCGCGGAACAGCGCGTTGCTGGCTTCCGCCGCCGCCTGGCCCGCCACCGCACCGGGGCGCTTGATGACGCCGTACGGCTCCCCGGTCAGGGCGGCCTCATTGGCGGTGAAGGCGCTGGCCTCCAGCACCAGGGCGTCGGCGGGGATGATGTCGCCCACGCCGACGCGGAAGACATCCCCCGGCACCACCGTTTCCGCATCCACGGACACGAAGGCGCCGTTGCGCTTGACCTCTGCCTTCAGCGCCACCGATTGCCGCAACGCTTCCGCCGCCCGCTTGGCGCTGCCTTCCTGCACCGTGTCCAGCGTGACGGAGGCGGCAAGGATGACCAGGATGATCAGCGCGCTCGGCACATCGCCGGTGAGGGACGAGACGATGGCTGCGGCGATCAAGATCAGGCACATTGGCTCCAGCAGCCGTCGGCCGACGGAGATCAGCAAGCCGGCCTCGCGCGCTTGCTGGTCAGCGTTGCGGCCAAACGTTGCCAGCCGGGCGGTGGCATCCGCCGTGGTGAGGCCAGTCAGCGCGCAACCCAGCGCTGCCGCCGTTTCCGCCGGACTTTTGGTCCAAAACGGTGTTCCGGCCATGTTCGTTCCTTGTTATGCGCGCGGGCGCGACCGGTTAGCCGTGCCCAATGAAGTCGGTGCGCCCGCCATCGACGGCGAGCACCTGGGCGGTGATCCAACTCGATTCCGGCGCAGCGAAGAAGGCGACTGCGTTGGCGATGTCCTCCGGCTCCCCCACGCGCCCGGTGACGGCACGCACGGCGAAGCTGGCCTCAATGGCTTTCCAGGCCTCGGGTGAGTGGCCGCCCTCGGTCATGTCGGTGCGGGTAAAGCCGGGGGCGACGGCGTTGACGGTGATGCCGTGCGCGCCAAGTTCCAGCGCGAAGCGGCGGGTGAGCACGTTCACCTCTGCTTTGGTGGAGGCGTAGAAATGGTTGCCGGGAAAGCCGGAGGTGGCAAAAGCGGCGACGGAGGAGATGTTGACGATCCGCCCATAGCCCGCTGCCTTCATGCCGGCGAGCACGGCGCGGGTGGCGTGGATGGTGCCATCCACATTCACCGCGCGCAGGCGGGCGAAGCCGGCGGGCTCAAAGCTTTCCAACGTGGCCGACCAGGCGATGCCGGCATTGTTGACCAGAATGGAGATCGGCCCGAGTTCGGCGGCGACTTGCGCGGCCATCGCGTTCACCGCCGCCGCGTCCGCCACATCGGCCCGCACCGCGATCGCCCGGCCGCCGGCGGCATGGATTTCCGCCACCAACGCCTCCGCCGCATCCGGGCGGGAGGTGTAGTTGACGCCGACCGCCGCGCCTTTGGCGGCGAGCGCGCGGCAAATGGCACGGCCAAGGCCACGAGCGCCGCCGGTGACCATGGCGACCTGAGTGGTCCAATCATGGGGCATTTAACGGGTCCTGCTATTGGGCCGCGGTGGCCAGGAACGGCACGGGGGCGTGGGTGATGCGGCTGGGGGCTTCGGTGACGGCGTAGATTTGCGTGGTCAGATCCACCATATCAGGATTGGCCTTCATGCGGGCGACAATCGGCCCGGCGAGATAAGCCTCTGCATTGGCACGACTATCGAAGCAATAGAGCCCGCCAACCTTGGGGCCGCCTTCGGTGTTGAGCCAGATTTTCCAAAGCAGGCCTCGCACATCAAGGAACGGCTTGGCCCGGTCCTCGGTATTATTGGCCGCGTGCAGGGCTGGGGACATGTTGCGGTAGGCGAAGTTGACCTGGAGGATATACATCGTGGCGCCCTCGATTGTTGCTTGGGCAGCAGGTTAGCCTATGGCAGGGCAATTTCAATGCCGATCGGGGCGCCGCCGGGATGGCCGTGTTGGCCTGGGCGCAGGTGCAGGATCGGCTGTTCCAGCAGCCGCCAGGACAGTTCCGCCAGCACGGCGGGCCCGACAACGGCCAGGGCGATGCAGGCGGGGGTGCTGAGCCAGCCAGGCTCCCACAGGCCACGCTCCACCATATCGGTCAGCACGGTGAGATGGA
>Ga0164296_1002508_pt1 | contig 18216 bp, 16 predicted proteins | sample GEODES057metaG_FD_113533 | JGI IMG/M metagenome (GOLD analysis project Ga0164296, IMG submission 113533) | Dystrophic lake water microbial communities from Trout Bog Lake, Wisconsin, USA - GEODES057 metaG | ecosystem: Environmental > Aquatic > Freshwater > Lake | place: USA: Trout Bog Lake...
ACCAATTCTGAGACCTCAGCCTTGGCTTCATCGCATCCAGCCACATCACCAAAGTTCACAGGATTGCTATTTTCATCGATCAAGCGTGCCTTCGATTTACCGAAGGAGAAAGCGCCACCCTTGCCACCACCTTGCATTTGACGCATCATGAAAAACCAAAACCCAATAATTAATAAAGTAGGGCCAAGATAATATAGCGCTGAGACGAAGACGTTTTGCTCATCATCAGCTTTACCTGTTACTTGCACACCAAACTTCATCAAGTCACCAACCATCCAAATATCGCCAGGGGAGATAATGTTGTAGTGATTTCCATCAATTGCCGTGATTTGTAAGGTGCGGCCTTGGACATCTACCCTACGAATTTTGCCGACACGCGCATCCTCCATAAATTGGGAGTAAGTCACCTGATTTTGCGTGGAGGGTTTGTCGAATTGCTTAAAAAAGGTAAATACCACTAGTGCCACGATCAGCCATATGCCAATCTTTTGCATCGTTTGATTATTCAAAATAGCTCCAAATCCGAATTATTCGGTGTATTCACTGATACTTTATTCTACTACCCCATGTTTTTCAGCGCACTACAAGAATCATCATTTTATCATTTTTGAATGAATATATGTAAAACTTATACATTACAAGGACTTATAAATTTTTTTGACATTCAAATTACTTTAAAAACCTCCCTAGCAGAAAGGTTTCTGCAGAACGGGTGCGAGAGGCACCTGGTTTTCTGGGAGCTACAACCTTAAAAACCTTTTTGAAGGTCTCCACAATTTGGCTATAACCACTGCCATGAAAGCATTTAATCAGCAAGGCGCCATCCTTGTGCAAATGCAATTGCGCAAATTCCAAAGCAAGTTCTGCGAGATGCCCCATCCGTGCCGCATCTGCCATCGCCACGCCAGATAAGTTAGGTGCCATATCCGAAAGTACGAGATCGACTTTTTGATTTTCAACGCCTTCTTGAAAAATCGCCCGCTCAAGTTCAGTCACCACATGAGTCTCCCGAAAGTCCCCTAACAGAAAAGTTACATCAGCAATCGGCTCCATTTCTAACAAATCTATAGCGATAATTTTTCCATGTGGCTTGCCAGATTCTATTTGGGGATTCTTTTGTCCAAATTCAACCAAACGATTTCGAACGAACTGACTCCAACTGCCTGGTGCACTGCCTAAATCAACAATTGTCATCCCTGCTTTAATCAAATGATCTTGTTCATCGATTTCTTTTAATTTATAGGCCGCGCGTGCCCGATATCCCTCGCGCTGTGCCATCTTTACATAAGGATCATTCAGATGATCTTGTAGCCAGTCTTTATTGAATTTATTTTTGGACACGTTGTTTTTAAAAAACACTTTCTGATACGTTAGAAGTCAGCCATAATAATGGACTATGACTATTTTAGAGCTTGATTCAACTACCCGGGCAGATTTACGATCAAAAGCCCATGCAATTTCACCAACCATCATGATAGGCGCAGATGGACTTACGCCTGGCGTAATGAAAGAAACCGAAATTGCCCTGACATCTCACGGACTTATCAAAATTCGTGTGCTTGGAGATGATCGAGAGGCACGCATCGAAATCTATGATGCCATTTGTAACAAACTTGACGCCGCCAAAGTGCAGCATATTGGTAAATTACTTGTGATCTATCGACCCAACTTAACTGCGCAAACGCGATCGACCGAGGTACGCAAGTCTGTTCGTAATGACGCTGGTTTTGGTGCGCCCCGCACGGTCATGGTAAAAAAATATACGCGTAACCCTCAAAAGCGTCCAAAACCGGTAGCGACCAAAGTCTTAGGAAATGAGCGTGTTGCTGCCGGCGGCCAAGTCAAACGTGCTAAAGCCCGACAGAAAAGTGTCAAGAAACGACAACTTGGCTAACTTGATGTGCCAGATTGCCCCGCTTGAAAACGTATCGCAGTCCAAAAAACCCAGAAGCTAATTGCCACTTCAATCGTAAACATCACGCTCGACAGATGGTGGAACAGGGCAAATTTCTCTGCAAATATCGACTGCATGACCGGAGCTCCTTGATTGAGTGCGCTTTCTCGCCAATCTTCCATCATTGGCTGAATCAGAAAGGTCCCGATCAGGCTCAACACAATCCCAACTAATAAATACCAGCGCACAAGCTTGAATTGCCGATACCCACGCTTGACAAGAAGGTTGGCATCAATCAGTAGAAACATACTGATTAATATGCTCACAAAGCTGATATTTTTGAAAATACTACCGGCAATCATGCCTGCTACTTGTTTGTCATCCAGCACATGAAACAAGGTTGGGGTAACCAAAAAACCAACCGTAAATAAGCCCCCGAACAACAACCCAGCAACGCAAGCAAATACACGAATAGCGGGACTAGATCCCGATTCAGTAGCCATCAATCAAATATATCGCACGTGAATGATTTCAACTTCCCGTTCACCACCAGGGGTGGTAACTTTCACGACATCACCGGCTTCTTTACGAATAAGAGCACGTGCAATTGGGGAACTGATCGAAATTTTATTCGCTTCTAAATCAGCTTCGTCATCGCCTACAATCTGGTAGGTCATTTTGGTACCATCTTCAAGGTTTTCCAAATCAACGGTAGCGCCAAAAACAACTTTTCCATCAGCATCAATCAAAGATGGGTCAATGATCTGCGCTGCTGCTAACTTACTTTCCACCTCTTTAATCCGCCCTTCAATAAAGGCCTGCTTCTCTTTGGCTGCATCATACTCGGCGTTTTCAGATAAATCTCCTTGGGCACGTGCTTCCGAGATAGCAAGAATCACCGCTGGTCGCTCACTGGTTTTCAAACGGTGCAACTCTTCTCTTAGGCGCTGTGCCCCAAGAGTGGTAATTGGAATCGTACTCATAATTTCTTTATAAAAAGTTCAATCGGCTATTGTAATGATTGATGCAATGTTTGCAAATCATAGACTTCTAATTCATGAATGGCACTTAATCCTTGTACCGCTGCAAGTGCAGCACTAATTGTTGTGTAATACGTCACTCGATTCGACTGGGAACTGGTTCGTATCGACCGAGAGTCAGCGATTTCCACGCGATTTTCGTCAACCGTTGTAAAGACAAGCTTAATCTCGCCATTTTTAATCATATCCACGATATCAGGTCGACCTTCTTTCACCTTATTCACCGCACGTACCGGAATACCTGCCGCCTCAATGGCTTTGGCTGTTCCTTTGGTAGCGACAATTGGATACCCCATACTGTGTAACATCTTGGCAACTTCAACTGCGCGTGGTTTATCACTATTTTTGACAGAAAGCAGGACCGTGCCACTGCTTGGCAAAACCGTACTTGCACCCAATTGTGATTTAAATAGGGCTTCCCCAAAAGTTTTACCTACGCCCATGACTTCCCCTGTAGAGCGCATCTCAGGACCTAGGATTGGATCGACTCCTGGAAACTTATTAAACGGAAATACTGCTTCCTTAACTGAAAAATAAGGTGGAATCACTTCATTGCCAATTTTTTGGGAATCTAACGACTGACCAACCATGCATCGAGCGGCAATTTTCGCAAGTTGCAAACCAGTTGCTTTTGACACAAATGGGACAGTGCGTGATGCACGAGGATTAACCTCTAAAACATAAACAATGTCTTGACCATCCAATTGTTGAATCGCAAATTGCACATTCATCAAACCCACTACATGCAAACCTTTCGCCATGGCAGCAGTTTGTCTACGTAACTCTTCAATCGTTTCTTTAGACAATGTATAGGGTGGCAAGGAACACGCAGAATCCCCAGAATGGACTCCAGCTTGTTCAACGTGCTCCATCACCCCGCCAATAAAGACACGGTCACCGTCACAAATACAATCTACATCACACTCGATCGCATCATTTAAAAAACGGTCTAGTAATACGGGAGAGTCATGAGACACTTTCACCGCTTCGCGCATATAACGTTGTAAGTCTTGACCATCATTGACAATTTCCATGGCCCTTCCACCCAAAACATATGAGGGTCTCACAACCAATGGATAACCAATTTCGAGTGCCAAACGCAAAGCTTCATCCTCGGTTCTGGCGGTGCGGTTGGGTGGTTGTCGCAGTTTTAAATCGTTTAAGAGTTTCTGAAAACGCTCGCGATCCTCAGCAGCATCAATCATATCTGGTGATGTCCCAATAATAGGCACACCATTTTTCTCCAAATCAAGAGCAAGCTTCAGTGGTGTTTGACCACCATACTGGACAATGACGCCAAAGGGCTTTTCCAGCTCCACAATTTCCAACACATCTTCTAGAGTCAAGGATTCAAAATAGAGTCGATCAGAGGTGTCAAAGTCTGTTGAAACGGTTTCAGGATTGCAGTTCACCATGATGGTTTCATAACCATCATCACGCATTGCTAAAGCCGCATGCACGCAACAATAATCAAACTCGATACCTTGCCCAATGCGATTTGGACCACCGCCTAAGACCATAATTTTTTTACGATCTGTTGGCCTCGATTCACAAACCCCTTGCTCACCCTCGTAGGTTGAGTACATATAAGCGGTACGCGTGGCAAACTCAGCTGCACAGGTATCCACGCGTTTATAAATTGGCCGCACAGCCATGGTGTGGCGCAACTGTCGCACGTCTTGGGCTTTGCTATCCAATAATTTAGCAATTCTTCGATCAGAAAAACCTTTTTGCTTCATGAAGCGCATCTCAACGGCAGATACACTCTCTAAAGTCCGAGAGGAAAGTAAGCGTTCAATTTCAATCACTTCTTGAATTTGGATCAAAAACCACGGATCAATTGAAGTATGCGCGTGCACTTCCTCAAGGGTCATTCCAACCCGAAACGCATCCCCAACATACCAAATTCTCTCGGGTCCAGGTTCTTTGATTTCTTTAATAATCTCATTCAGATCGCTTGTCTTTTCATCAAAACCATCTACCCCAACTTCAAGACCACGTAATGCTTTCTGAATGGACTCCTGAAAGGTGCGACCAATGGCCATGACTTCGCCAACAGATTTCATTTGCGTGGTTAAGTGCTTATCTGCCTGAGGAAATTTTTCAAAAGCAAAGCGTGGTACTTTTGTCACAACATAATCGATCGAAGGCTCAAAAGAGGCTGGGGTCGCCCCTCCCGTTATTTCGTTTTTCAATTCGTCCAAAGTAAAACCAACGGCGAGTTTGGCGGCAATTTTCGCAATTGGAAATCCTGTTGCTTTCGAGGCAAGTGCGGACGAGCGCGAGACCCTCGGATTCATTTCAATCACGATCATTCGCCCATCTTTTGGATTGACCGCAAATTGCACGTTCGAACCACCCGTATCAACCCCTACTTCTCGCAAAACCGCTAGAGAAGCGTTACGCATGATCTGAAATTCTCGATCGGTGAGGGTCTGGGCAGGGGCAACCGTAATTGAGTCGCCCGTATGAACGCCCATTGGATCTAAATTTTCAATTGAACAGACAATAATGCAATTGTCTTGATGGTCTCGAACCACTTCCATTTCGTATTCTTTCCAACCCAACAAGGACTCTTCAATCAATAATTCATGGGTTGGAGACAAATCAAGACCGCGTTTACAAATCTCTTGGAACTCCTCCCGGTTATAGGCAATTCCACCACCTGAACCGCCCATGGTGAAGGAAGGACGAATGATGACAGGGTAACCATTACTCCCCGTTTCATTGGCAATTTTTTGCTGCACTTCCAATGCTTCTTCCCACGAATGGGCCACATCTGATTTCGCTGAACCTAAGCCAATCTTCGTCATTGCTGCTTTAAACTTTTGTCGGTCTTCTGCCTTATCGATCGCCTCAGGAGACGCGCCAATCAGCTCACATTGGTACTTTTCTAAAACCCCATGACGAAATAAATCCAGCGCACAATTCAACGCTGTTTGACCACCCATTGTCGGCAAAATCGCATCCGGGCGCTCTTTTTCAATAATCCGCTCAAGGACCTCCCAAGTGATCGGCTCGATATATGTCACATCTGCCATTTCTGGATCTGTCATGATCGTCGCTGGATTACTGTTGACTAAGATCACTTTATACCCTTCTGAACGCAAGGCTTTACATGCTTGCGCACCAGAATAATCAAACTCACACGCCTGACCAATGACAATCGGGCCAGCTCCAATAATTAAAATACGGTGGATATCACTGCGTTTTGGCATCTACTTTCTCACATCAACTGTATAAATCGGTCAAATAAATAACTGACGTCTTGGGGTCCAGGGGAAGCCTCTGGATGACCCTGAAAACAAAATGCTGGAGCATCTTTCCAAACCATGCCCTGCAAAGAACCATCAAACAAAGACACATGCGAAATGCTTACCTGATCAGGTAAGGTGTTTGCATCGACTGCAAAACCATGGTTTTGGGATGTAATCACAACTCGACCGGTTTGTAAGTCTTTCACTGGATGGTTGGCACCATGATGACCAAATTTCATTTTGAGAGTCTTCGCACCAGCTGCTAAACCCATAATCTGATGTCCTAAACAAATACCAAATAAGGGGATCTTCTTTTCTAAAAAGACCTGGGCTGCTGCAATTGCATAATCGCAAGGCTGAGGATCTCCGGGACCGTTCGATAAAAAGATACCATCAGGACCCATCTCTAGAACTTCTTGAGCACTCGTCTGGGCCGGGACAACTGTCACTCTGCAACCACGCTGCGCTAGCATCCTCAGGATATTTCTTTTAACACCAAAGTCGTAAGCGACAACGTGTTTCGTTTTAGGCATATTCTGGAAACCAGGCTGCCCAGCATCGCCAAAGAGCTGCCACTCTCCTTCGGTCCATTCATAAACTTTTTGGGTCGAGACCACTCGAGCCAAGTCTAAGCCAGATAGGTTGACCACACTCGACATTTTTTCACGTGCAATTTGCAACAGGCTCTCGACAGATTGACCATGCTCTCCAGAGACAATCACGCCGCCTTGAGCACCATGATCACGTAAATGATTTGTCAAATGACGTGTATCAATGCCAGCAATTCCGACAGTTTGATTTTGTAATAAAAATGCCGACAAGCTCATCTCCTGCCGAAAGTTCGAAGCAATCATCGATAAATCTTTAACAATGATTCCAGAAGCATAAATATGCGCTGATTCACTATCCTGACCATTGATACCAACATTACCAATGTGCGGATAAGTAAAGGTAATCATCTGCTTGGCATAACTTGGGTCCGTTAAGATTTCTTGGTACCCGGTCATGGAAGTATTAAAAACAACTTCTCCAGTACTGCTGCCAGTATGACCGATGCCATTGCCAATGAAGTGGGTATTATCTGCGAGTAATAAAACAGCAGGTGGAAGATTGAGGGATAGGTGTGTAATCAGTTTATTATTTGGTCGTAGCAGCAAATCATTCTCCGTTACCCTGCTGCCCTAAGATCAACTCCCCCAAAGATATATCCCGGAGGTTTATTTGACGGGAGAAATCTGTTTAAGCGCTAGAGATGTGTAGGAAGTTATTTAACACATCAATTATAACAAGCAATCCCCATATCCTCTGAAAATACCAGCGCTTATTTGACGACCGCTTTCTTTTGGTTTGTTTTGTTTGGGGCTATTGTCTTTACAGCTTTGGTATTCATTGGTTTCGCGGCATTATTTAAGCTCACTTTAGAAGGAGCAGATTTTGCTCGGTTAACTGTTTTCGACGCGATTTCCTTTCCACGTAATACTTTGGCAGTCGTTCCTTTATTCCGCGCAGATACGATCGACTGCTTTGCAGTTGTCGTCGGATTTTTGGGGTTGTAGTTTGCTAGGTTACTCGGTACTGCAACACATTTTTTACCACGGCATTTCATTACCACTGCTACAGGAACAAACTCCCTTTCCAAACTAAGCAAAGGGTTTTGCGCCAAATCTTGAGCAACGTTTCCCTTATATTCGGAAGTCCTCGGGATTAAGATGGTCGAACCACCGCGAATTTTCATTCCTCGCGGAATATTGTTGATTTCTCGAATTTTGTTTGGGTCGGTATCCAAATTACTAGCGACATGATCAACTGTATCGGTTTTATCGACTTTGACTATTGTCCAGGATGCTAAGGGTTGAGGATGCTCACTGACGTTTCTGAGAAAAATTTCTGCCTTACCATAGGGCAGCAAAATACTTTGATTGAATTCTTTGAGAATCACTGGCTTGTTAAACGATGGGTTTAAGTTTAAGAACTGTTCACGATTGATTTCGGATAGCTGAACCACTTTCTCCACATCAATATCTCGGTCTATAGGAACCGATACAAAGTAGGGATGATTCTCGACTTTAGGTAAATTAAACCCATACTTTTGCGGCTCATCGATGATCCTTTTATATGCCAGTAATTTAGGCACATAATTTCTCGTCTCATTAGGCATCGCCAAACTAAAGTAATCCGTATTTAAATTACTCGCCTGATTTTTCGCAATCGCTCGACTTACCGACCCCTCCCCCCAATTGTAAGCAGCTAAAGCCAGTTGCCAATCACCAAAAAGTTCATATAAACGTTGCAAATAATCTAAAGCTGCGCGAGTTGATTTAATGATGTCACCCCGCTCATCACGCAACATATTTTGTTTTAAGTTGTAATCTTTGCCTGTTGCAGGCATGAATTGCCACATACCGGCTGCTTTTGCAGGGGACACCGCCTTGGGATTAAAGGCACTTTCGACAAATGGAAGCAAAGCAAGCTCACTAGGCATGTCCCTTGCTTCGACTTCTTCAATGATGTAAAACAAATAGGAGGATGAGCGTTGTAATACCCGATCAACATAATCTGGGTTGGCTTGCAATAGTCGGACATGGTGATTAATCAGTTCATCATCAGGGTCTGGAATCTCAAAGCCACTTCGAACTCTTTCCCACAAGTCATCGGTCATCCGCACTTCCTTGGCAGGTTCCTCGGCAGGCTCATCAACAGAGAGCTCTTTTTGTATATGGGGAGTCGTCCAAACATCCACTTTTTTAGTTGCCTCATTGACCGGTTGATGCGTTGCACATCCTGAAATAAAGACAATGAGGGCACAAAAAATATATCTAACGCAAATTTTCATTAAAACTGATCTTTCATTTTTCTGATGATGGCAAAAACATCAATTGGTGATTGCAAGGGGTGGCCCACATTTTTTTCAGCTGACCGAATGAGTGCTTCTTCATGACAACGCATAAAAGGATTCACTTTTTTTTCCAATCCAAGAGTCGTTGGCACAGTTGGAAGCAAGTCCGATCTTAACTGAGACGCGTCAATATACCACTGATTTAAAACAATATTGTCAGGATCAACGAATTGTGCGAAGCGTAAATTTGCCATTGTATATTCGTGGGCACAGCAAACCAACGTTTGATCAGGCAATCCAGCCAGTTTTTGCATCGATGTGAACATTTGTGTAGCGGTGCCTTCAAAGAGTCTCCCGCAGCCCGCTGCAAAAAGCGTATCTCCACAATAGAGTCGTGGAATTGGATTTTCTATGGTCTGAGGCAGAAAATAGGCGATATGACTGAGCGTGTGACCAGGCACAGCGAATACCTGCAATATCTGCCCAGGAAATATCTCAACAACATCACCCTGGGACAAGGTCCCCGTCAAGTTCGTGATGTCAGGATGCTTAGGACCATAAGTTTGTATGTCATAGCCCTGCTGCAGTGCCCAATCCTGCATTTTTCTCACACCACCAATGTGATCTTGGTGGTGATGGGTAATCAAAATTCCCGCCAATTGAATCGTTTCTTTTTCAAAGTAAGCAATCAAAGGCTGGGCATCACCTGGGTCAACCACCCAAGCCGAATGATTGCAAATAATCACCCATAAATAATTATCAGCAAATGCCGGAATTTGTTTAAACTGAAGTAGGTTATTACCCAAATGATCTTTCAAAAATGGTTTCATGACATTCAACACAGATCCATACTAAGCAAATAAAGTGCCACAATTGATAGCAACTGATCAAGATACGCAACATCATAACCCGAATGAATGGGATGACTGGCTAAATACGTCACCAGGAAAATATGTTCTTGAGTGGGAAGAAATTCATTATGCCAATGCCGTAGAGGATGCTTTTGGTTTCCACGCCCTGCAAATTGGTCTGCCACAAATGTATTGCCTTAAAGAAAATCGCATTCCGCACCGTTGGCAACTGTTATTGGAGTCGCAATCCTTTATCAGCCATCCAAGCCCACCACAAATAGAGATTATTTGCCAAAGTTCAATCTACGATCTTCCCTTTGAAAATGAAAGTATGGATTTAATTGCTTTACCGCATGTTCTCGAATTTATTGAAAATCCCCATGAAGCCATCCGTGAGATTCATCGAATTTTACGCCCAGAGGGCCGGATTGTGATCTCAGGTTTTAACCCCATGAGCTTATGGGGATTACGTCAATACAGTGGTCGCCTATTTGATCAACCATTCTTACCCCGCTCAGGACAATTTATTAGCCATCGACGGATCAAAGACTGGCTTAATCTATTAAATTATTCGATCGATCGCGGGAGGTTTGGTTGTTATGGCATTCCACTTAAAAATAGCACGCGTCTTCAAGGAACCACTTTCTTAGACAAAGTTGGGGATCGGTGGTGGCCTTTTTTCGGCTCAGTGTTTTTACTAAGCGCCATCAAGCGCATCCCAAGAAATAAATGGGTGGGCTTAGTCAAAAACCACCGCACTCGAATACCTAGCGCCCTCCAACCAATTAGCCAAAACAACACCTCAACCAACGAAGTAATCCATCATGAAATCTGAAACACCTCATGTCACCTTATACACCGATGGTGCTTGTAAAGGTAATCCAGGATTAGGAGGTTGGGGAGCGGTCCTGATCTTTGGTGAACATCAGAAGCATTTAAAAGGTGGCGAAAAAATCACGACCAATAATCGCATGGAGATGACTGCTGTGATCGAAGCGCTAAAAGCCTTGAAAGGTCCTTGCGCGATTGATTTATTCACCGATTCGCAATATGTCATGCGCGGTGTCAAGGAGTGGATGACGAACTGGAAAAAATCGGGCTGGAAGACAGCCGGAAAACAGCCGGTTAAAAATGTGGATTTATGGCTCATGATCGATGAATTGATTCAACATCATGCAATTCAATGGCACTGGGTCAAGGGACACTCTGGAGACCCCGGTAACGAACTTGCAGATGCGCTCGCTAATGAAGGTGCGCAAGAGGTAGCCAATTCTTAATTTTTGTAGGAGAAGTTCCTTCTCTTGAAGATAATGATTGTATTCATTAAAATGGTGATGAAACTTTTATTTCACCCTCACCACGCATTCCAGAAAGCATTTCTCCATGAAAGATGATCGTCAAATTGTTCTCGATACCGAAACCACAGGGCTTGACCCCCATACTGGTGATCGTCTTGTAGAGATTGGGTGTATTGAATTAATCAATCGCCGGATGACGGGCAATACCTTGCATTTCTACATCAATCCTGAGCGGGACATGCCTGAGGGTGCGGCAGCAATCCATGGTTTACGAGAAGATTTTCTCGCAGATAAACCGGTGTTTTCGGCAGTAGCAGATGCCATCGAAAATTTTGCCAAAGGTGCTGAGGTAATTATCCATAATGCCTCTTTTGACCTTGGTTTTTTGGATATGGAATTTTCTAGATGTGGAAAAAAAACGTTCAGTCAAATTATTTCAAGCGTAATTGACACCCTTGCAGATGCGCAAAAAACTTTTCCTGGCAAACGTAATCGGCTGGATGACTTATGTCATCGGTTTGGGGTGAAAAATGACCACCGGACCTTACACGGAGCCCTTTTGGACGCCAAGCTTTTAACGGAAGTGTATTTATGCATGACACGTGGCCAAAGTGACCTGATGATGGATACAGAAAGCACTAACATATCAGACTTACAATTTGAGTCGCATTTACCATCCGCATCCGAGCTCATCATACTCAAAGCGAGCGAGGATGAAGAGCAAATGCACGCAAAAGTTTTAGAAGACCTTGCGAAAAAGTCTAAGCAAGGAGCCGTATGGCAGCACTAGTCTCGGAGAAAGAAAAGTCTGCCTGACACTATTGCAAACCCTTGAAGTGCAAACCGTTAAAATCATATTCATAAATACTAGCGGCAGCAACATGCTGATCACCGAACAATCAAAGAAATACCTGGTGACATGATACGTTACACAGACTAACGATCCCCTACAGAGTAACCATATTTAACCAAGATATCTTTCGCTTTTGAGGACAAAATAAATTGAAATAAATCCGTAGCCAATTGGGGAGATCCTTTGATCATCACCATTCGTTGTCTGATCGGTTCATATTGTTTATCATCAACCAAGACAAAATGTGTATCTTTAGCCAGTTCGCTCGATTTCGCTAGAGACAAAGCAGTAAAACCAATATCTGCGGCACCCGAAGAAACATACATTGTCGCAATTGAAATATTTTCTCCGAAAACCAATTTATCTTTTGCAAGGTCCCAGAGTCCTTGTGATTTCAAATACTCGACTGCCGCTTTTCCGTAAGGGGCTACCTCAGGTTTAGCAATCGCTATCTTATTGGCTTTGGCAATAATACGCGCCAATTCCGCTTTATCATTACTTAATAGAATACCGCTGGTATTTTTAGCCAATAGGGCTAATTTACCAATTGCATAAACTTTGCCCTCGTCAAGGGTTTTCCCATGTTTAAATAATTCCGAGGGATATCGTTCATCCGCAGAGACAAACAAATGGAATGGGGCGCCATTGATGATCTGCGCTGCAAAATTTCCAGAAGACCCATATATCACTTTAATTTCTGCCGAATGATTTACTTTAAACGCTGACTCAATTTCGGTAAACGCGTCTTTCATATTTGCAGCAACAGCCACTGTAATCGTTTGCGTTTGAGCATACGAAGCCATGGCCCAAAAAATACCAAAAATCAGCGCGATTGTTTTCTTCAACGTGCGGACTTGAGGTCTTTTTTTTAACATATTGTTTTCTTCACACCCTTTTAAAACCATTCAATCTGAGGAATTAATGGCCTCCACCACCAGCCCCAAAAGGTGGTTTAGCCAGCCAAATGATCGGTATCAAACTAAACATAATGAGTCCAGCCATCGTCAATAAATGGTTCGTCGACAAAATATACGCTTGAGAATTCACCAAGAGGTCCAAATACTGAAGTTGTGCTTGCGCAGATATTCCCGCTTGGGTTAATTGTTCCCGTAATGAATTCAATGGGATGTTATCTGTCGTTAAAGACTCAGTAAGTACTGCATGATTGCGAATGGCGTCGTTTTGCCAGATGGTCGTACCCAAAGCAGTACCGATACTGCCGCCTAAGTTTCTTAAAAAATTAGTTAGCCCCGAACCTGCAGCCATTTGCGTCGGTTTGAGCTGCGAAAAAGAGATGGCGGTCAATGGGACAAAAAATCCAGCAATCCCAAAACCCATAATGATTCGAGTGAGTTGCAAATAATGAAAATCGACATCCGTTGTAATCGTTGAACTCCAATAAGCACCGATGGCAAAGCAACTAAAACCAAATGTCGCCACCCGCCTAGCGCCCAGTTTTGCTAACTGAGAGCCAAAAAAAGGCCCTGCAACAATTGCAAGTAAACCCGTGCTTGCCATCACTAAGCCAGCAGTAAATGCCGTGTAGCCAAATTGGGTTTGCATCCAGAGTGGACCAATCACTACGAAAATATAAAAGGCAAATGAACCACAAAACAAACAAAAACATGCAATGCGAAAATTGAGTAATTTAAATAGGCGTAAATTCACGACTGGGTGCTCTTCACCCAATTCCCAGATAACAAAAGATACGATACAAATAAAAGAAGTGATGCCAAGAGCAAGGATCGTTCCTGAGGAAAACCAGTCCAATTCGTTGCCCTTATCCAGCAAAATTTGTAAGGAACCGATACCTACTGCAAGCAAGAATAGGCCAACCCGATCAATCGGATTCTTCACCGTGACATTTTCTCGGCCTTTAAATAGGCTCCGTACTGAAAAAGCACACAGAATACCAAAAGGAATATTGATATAAAACACCCAGCGCCAAGAATAATTGTCTGTAAGCCACCCACCAATAACAGGCCCCATGATCGGGGCAACGATCGTTGTCATCGACCAAATTCCTAAAGCCATGCCACTTTTTTCGCGGGGAAAACTTTTCACAATCAATGCTTGCGATAAAGGAATCATGGAAGCACCAACAATTCCTTGTAAGACCCGACTAAATACCAGCATTGGAAATGAGATCGCCAATCCACAGAGAGCCGAGGCCAAGGCAAACAAGAGAGTTGCAATCGTGAATTGCCGAATCTCACCAAAACGACTCGATAAATAACCAGTTAAAGGCAACATGATGGCCTCACTTACTGCATAGGATGTGATAACCCATGTCCCTTGAGCTGGACTTACCGCAAAATCTCCAGCAATCGTCGGTAATGAAACATTCGCAATCGAAATATCTAACACATTCATGAACGAACCAAGACCCAGCGCAATCGTTGCCAGAACCAACTTCACCCCACTGAGTGGCTGAATACCTGGTGCAGATGGTGCCGAGGCAGATGGCGAAGTTACGGTTTGTGACATATTTAATTGACTTTGATAGAACGATCAATCAATTCTTGAACATGCATTTGGGCTGCAAGGCTTTGTTTATCATATAAATCAGTGGTGATCGCATCACTCTTAGAAGCAGACTGAAGGGTTTGTCCATCATTCGATCGAATATCTACTGTGGCTGTCATCGTTAAACCGACCCGCAACGGATATTTTTTTAATGTTTCAGGGTCAATCTCAATCCGTACCGGTAAACGTTGCACAACCTTAACCCAGTTCCCTGTTGCATTTTGCGCGGGCAATACCGCCAAAGATGAACCCGTACCAGGGGAAAATCCAGACACTTTGCCTGCAAACTTGACATGGTTGCCATAGACATCCGCTTCTAAAGTCACCGGTTGGCCAATTTTCATTTTTGCGAGTTGGCTTTCTTTGAAGTTGGCATCGACCCACATGGAGTCACTTACAACTAATGTGGCCAATGGCGTACCTGGTGAGACGCGCTGCCCAACCTGGGCAGATCGACGTGCCACAACGGCTTGAATCGGGGCTTGCACGTCTGCACGCAATAATGCAACATAATTTTTCTTAGCGGTTCCAGCGGCGCGAAGGACATCTGGATGAGTTGCCACTTGCGATAACCGAGTGATACCGTCTGAATTTTCTAAAGCTTGATCGTAAGCTGTTTTGGTTGTTTCATAAATCGATTTATAACGTTCTAGCTCGTCTGTTGAATAGGCAGCTGTATCACTCAAAGCCTTGCGTCGCAAATATTCATCTCTTGCCCTAGTAAAATCCTGACGCTTTTGCTTCGCAATCAACACATTACTACGCACACTCCGAAGGGCTTTACTTAAATCTGCGTCAGCGATTTCTGAAGCAATTTTTGCCTCGGTTGTATCAATCTTAAATAAGGTATCTTCCGCTTGGACCAATTGAGTTTCTGTTACCAGAACATCAGACACCGTGCCTTCCACTTGTGAGGCAATCTGAATTTGCGGGGCTGAAACATAGGCATTATCCGTTGTCTCATAATGGCTTGATTCAATGAACCAATAAATGAGATAAGCAATTGCCGTAAGAATCAGTAGCAAAAAGAAAATTTGAAACGCACCCTTCCGATTAAAAGCTTTTGGCGCTGGGGTGTTTGAAATGGGAGAAGTATTCATCGGTTGCGATCTTTGTTAATGTTGAGATGAAAGTTGCTGGCTGGAATCGTTGGCTATATATCCACCACCAAGAGCTTGTATTAATTGTAGATGGGCATTGAGCACATTTTTTTCTACCAAGACTAAATTAACTTGATAGCGATCGAAATCAATTTTCGCCTTTTCAATTTGTTCTTTAGACATAAGTCCGGCATGAAAGCGTTGCTGATAAATATCGAAGACTTTTTTTGCCGCACGGTCAGTTTGCTCGGCGTATTGCAGGGCAGCGGATGCTACCTTAACCCCTGTAATACCATCTGCTGACTCTTTGAGAGCAACGATCAATTGCTCGCTGTAGTCTGCAATCGCCTGATCTGTCAATGCGCTCTTGGCAGAGACATTGGCATCAATTTTCCCGGCATTAAAAATGGGGAGATTGATCACGGGACCAAGCGCGTAAATTTGACTATTCGAGTTGATTAACTGTGACAAACCAAATGCTTGAAACCCAACATTACCTACAAGATCAAAGCTCGGTAAATAATCAAGATGAGCAGCTTTAAGATCCGCATGATTGGCATAAATTTGTGATAGCAAGCCCTGTAAATCTGGACGCCTTGCAACCAAATCGGACGGTATTTTTCCTAAAGGAGTCTGCGTAATACCCTGAGGATTTAAATGGGCGTCACGGATCTGCTCACCGAAACTGGGGCCCTGCCCAACAAGAGCGGCAATTTGATGGCGTAATAACGCGATCATCTTTTGCGCCATGACAAGCTGATTCAAATAGGTATTGTGGTCAACTTCTTGTGCCTGCAGCATGACTTGATCAATGAGTCCTTTCTGATAGCGCTCGCGGGCGATCTCTAACAGCATGCTACTTGCAGCGACATCCGTTTGGGCGAGTTGGGAAACCTTCAGCGCATAGTCAAATTCAATATATGCCGACACAATTCCCATTGTCAGCCCTAATTTAGCAGCATCTAACTGTGCTTGCGCGCTGACAAAACGGTATTTAGAACCATCCAAGAGGTGCTTTTGTTTTCCCCACAGATCAAGCGACCAATCAAAATTGAGGCTGACTAACCCGTAACTAGTGACGGGATCCATGCCAGGTAGAAAAATATAATTTTTGGAGAGCTCTTGACGATTGAGTTGGGTATTAATGCCGATTTGCGGAAACAAAACAGAACGGTTCGCAGCAATCATGGCTTTGGCATTTTCGATTCGCGTATCGGCCGTTTTGAGGCTAGGGGAATTCTGCAATGCCTGATCAATGAGCTGATTTAGCTGCGCATCGTTCAATTGTTTCCACCACTGCGGGTCAATTGCCGTTGATGGAGTGAGGGTAGGTTCCATGAGAGCAACATCAGGCAATTTTGGAGCTTGAGTATAAAAAGCAGTGCACGAGCTGAGTAACATGGCACCTAGAAGACCCAACCAAGCAGTTTTAAAATTATTCATTAAGGGATGGTTTTGCATAGATAAAATGGAACGTCGTTTGTCATCATAAAATTTGCATCATTGCTTAAAAGCAAATTTCTTATTAAAAATAAGCAAAACTGCATAATCGATTATCGTAACAGATTAGTGAAAACCCTTCCTATTGGCTATAGATGAAACCCAAAACCAAAGAACGCACCATTGCACCCAACGAACTCTATCCAGATCAATCGATTGAGTTGCTACAAGAACTCCATATCTTGACCCGTGATGGCAAGTTGAACCAAGATAGCAGAAGAAAACTCAAGCAAATTAAGCATTTAGTCCAATTCATCGAACCAATCATGCACGACATTGCGACGGACAAGAACCATTTCTATATGGTCGATTTTGGTGCTGGCAAATCGTATCTCGGATTTATATTGTACGATTGGGTGGCAAAAAATCTAAACTGTCCATTCAGAATCTCTGGTATTGAAATCAGGCAAGAGCTCGTTGAATACTCTAAAAATTTAGCCAATCGATTAGATTTTCCCTACATGGAATTTATGCATCTACGAGCTGACCTTGCCGCCCAATCTCTTGAATTTCCTCAAGAGCTTGATTTAGTTACCGCTCTGCATGCGTGCGACACAGCAACGGACGACGCTATTGCTTTTGCTGTACAAAAAAAAGTCCCTTATCTTGCGATCGTTCCATGTTGTCAAGCAGAAGTGGCTCAAAACCTTCGTAAAAACAAGTCAAGCCTTCTCAAAAACAATTATTTTTCTGCGCTTTTTAAATTTCCAATTCATACGAGGGAATTTGGCAGCCATCTGACCAATGTATTACGATGCCTCTATCTAGAATCTCAAAGCTATGAAGTTACTGTAACTGAATTGGTTGGGTGGGAACACTCCATGAAAAACGAACTCATTTTGGCCAAGAAAAAACCACCTTCAAATGCCAATTTAAAAGCCAAGGAACAACTTCATCATCTACTGGAAGAGTTTCAGTTAGAAAGCCTCAAACACCGTTTCCAATAAAATATCTTAATTCTGCAAGGGCAAACCAGTAGATCCAGGTTTTCGGGTGGCGACGATGAGGGCGTAATTGCCGTCCTTAAAATACCCAACCCTAAAAGGCAAGGGTTTTTCATC
>Ga0164296_1002509_pt1 | contig 18215 bp, 16 predicted proteins | sample GEODES057metaG_FD_113533 | JGI IMG/M metagenome (GOLD analysis project Ga0164296, IMG submission 113533) | Dystrophic lake water microbial communities from Trout Bog Lake, Wisconsin, USA - GEODES057 metaG | ecosystem: Environmental > Aquatic > Freshwater > Lake | place: USA: Trout Bog Lake...
CTACTACAACAACCAGCGCAAGCACTCGGCCATCGGCTACCTCACCCCCAACCAGTTCGAAACTCAGCACATCAACCTCAACTAATTAAGCGTCTCTGGTCCAATATTGCGTTGCACCTCACACTTCCTCGGCAGCGTTCGAGAGCATGAGTTGGCAATGACCTCCCCCAAACTTGGCGCTCTCATAGAGGTCGCCAGCGTCGGCACCATCGCCGAGACATTTGAGGAGATAACCCGCACCGTTTAGTCGCGGGTCGAACCGGTGGACACGTGCCATGCCTCCGCCAACCTGTTCCCAGGTGGCCATTTGTTGGAAGCATGTCGAAATCGTGACCGCCTGCCGGGGAAGTCCTGCCAGAAGGTAGTGAAAATGTCTCCGCCCAGTGACCTCGCCGCTTTCGAGGCGCAGGCACCAGAGGAGATTGGGGAAGAAAACCCGGAACTGCTTCGCTACTTTTCGCATCATGGCGAAGTAGACGGACAATCGAACTCGTTCGGGAATGCGCTCACTTTTAAACGTGAGCGTTCCAAAGAACTGCCAGTCGATCAGGCGCAGCTTGTGGATGTCCGGGCTTTCCATGGCGCATTAGGCGGCGATGACTTTCATGATCGCACCACGCGCACGGAGACGGCCACCAAAGGCGGGTTCCATGTTCGTAATCGCCAGTTCAATGCGCTTGCCCTGGACTTTGCCGGAGTGCTTCTCCGCCTCCTCTTCGCTCATCGTGTAATCGAAGGTGTTGAGGAACGGTTTTTCGGGATCGAGGTCCAGCAGCGACAGCACCTTGTTGGTGACTTTGCCGCGTTTGCCGGTGAACGAGTCCAGCCGTTCGCTGATGACTTGCAGGTTTGCTCTCATGGTATGTTTGCGTTGTGTTTGTTGTTTCGGTCCATGGCTTGAATGCGGCGAAACGGGACCGTGCGCCCCGCCGCAAATTGTTGGCAGGCACGCTTCAGGAGCGGCCATTGTGAGACCGCACCAAGGCCACGACGGCGGCACGGAGAGGCGCAGGCAAAAGCGGCCACGCCTGGGTGATTTCCACCCATTCAGCCCATTCCCGTTCGGAAGGTGAGTAATACGGTGAGTCGGCGACGCTGGAGGCCTTGATTTTGCTGGGATGTCCTACAGGTTCGAACCCTGTATCGCGCACCATCTTCGATTGAAGATTCAGTCCACCCCTCAGGTTCATTCAAAAAAGAACCTTTTTACGCAACCTCAGCGGAATCTGCGGCACCGTGATGATGAACTCGGGAACCTCCCCCGTTGCGTTCGCCACAGCACGGGTGCCTACATGCTTACAGACATACGGAAGAGACTATCTTGACCTTTTTGCAGGCTACACCCCAAGTACCTCTGCCAACGCACGTTGAATGCGCGCAAGTGTCTTCTCCTTGCCGATCAGATGAGCAATCGTCGTGACACCGGGACCACGAGACTGGCCACTCAGTGCAAAGCGCAACAAAGGCATCATGGCACCGGGTTTCACGCTGAGGGATTTCGCTGCGGCTTCGACGGCGTCATGCACGCTCTGCTCGGTCCATTCGGCGGCTTGGGCGAGATGATCGCTGGCGGCTTTGAGGAGGCTGGCGTTTTCGGGCTTGGCTTTGAGCTTGGTCACCACATCGGCTTCGAAGGGGTAGTCTTCGCGGAAGAAGTAATGGACCCACTCGGGGAGTTCGGTGAGGAGACTCACCTTCTCGCGCACGCTGTGGACGGCGGCGGCAGCCATGGCGTCATCGGTCCATGACAGGCCTTTGGCGGTGAGGAAGGGGCGGGCGGACTGCAGCAGGTCTGCGGGGCTGAGTTCGCGCAGGTACTGGGCGTTGAACCACTGGGCTTTTTTGAGATCAAACTTGGCGTTGCTACTATGAATGGCATCGGCGTCAAACAGCGCGGTGAGTTCTTCCCGAGAGAGCTTCTCGCTCTCAGCCTTCGGGGTCCAGCCGAGCATGCAGAGGTAGTTGAACACGGCGGCGGGGAGGAAGCCGGCGTTCATGTAGCTGTGCTCGATGGCGCTGCCTTCATCGCGCTTGCTCATCTTGGTGCCGTCCGGATTGAGTATCAGCGGGATGTGCGCGTAGGTCGGCGGCGTGGCACCGAAGGCGTTGAAGAGGTCGATGTGCTTCCAGGTGTTGGAAAGATGATCCTCGCCGCGAATGACGTGCGTCATGCGCATCTCAATGTCATCCACCACGTTGACGAAATGAAAGATGTAGCTGCCGTCAGGGCGGCGAATGGTCATGTCCGGCTCCTCGGTGGGGGCGAAGGTCACGTCTCCGCAGACCAGATCATGCACGGTGATGGCGGTGCGGCTGAATTTGAAACGCATCGCGCCATCGTGCTCGGCATAGACGCGCCCGGCGTCTTCGAGTTTCTTGAAATAGGCGTCGTAGATGTCTTTGCGCTGGCTTTGGAAATACGGGCCGCAGTCGCCGCCGACTTCGGGGCCTTCATCCCAATCCAGTCCGAGCCAGCGCATGCCTTTGATGATGCCGACCGCGGCTTCCGCCGTGTTGCGTGCGCCGTCGGTGTCTTCCACGCGCAGGATGAAGGTGCCGCCGTTCTTGCGGGCCATGAGCCAGTTGAACAAGGCCGTGCGGGCGCCTCCGACATGAAGATCACCGGTGGGGGAAGGAGCAAAGCGGACGCGAATGGACATGGATGGAAGGAGGTGGTGCGGACAGTTTCACCGCACAGGACGGGCTGAAACGGGGGTGCGACAATAGCCGGGATTTGCCAATTCAAATTTCAAATCTCAAATTTCAAATCGCGCACACCTGCTTATTCTTGTCGGCATGAAGATCACCCGCATCCTGGTTATCCTGTTCGGTCTTGGGCTGCTGCTCGCCGTGGCTGCGCCGCTGGGCGGCGTTTGGTGGCTGCGCCAGTATGTGAGCAAGGAACGGCTCATCCTGGAAACGGAGAAGAACATCAATGCGCGCGCCCAACTGGATGATGTGACGCTTTCTCTTTTCACCTGGCCGCCGAGCCTGCGCCTGTCGGGAATTAAAATCGGGCCACGAGATCAGTATGCAGGCACCCCCATTGCAACACGTCCGCTGCTGGAGCATGCACCGGTCAAGATCGAAATGGCCTATTTGGAACTGGTCCCGCAGGGGCTGTGGCAGCGGCAGTTTAACCCAAGAATCCTGCGTTTCATCGGTCTGGATGTACAGGAAAGCATCAGCCCGCAGGAGGGCAGTTCGCTGCAAAAGCTGTTTCAACCGCCGCCGGAGAAACTGGCGCTGATGCAGCAGGAGGGAGTGCCGATCCAGGACCCCGCCCCCTCTGCCGCGCCGCCTCCGGCCGCCGTACCTGCGCCAGGAGCACCGCCGGCCGCCTTGACCACCCCACCGGTCACAGCTTCCGCCGAGCCGAAGCCTAATGCCCAACGGCTGTCGTTGCAGGAAATCAGCTTCGAGGAGGCGCACTTCCACATCACCAATCAGGGGGCGGATTCGCAGTTCAGCGCGGACATCAGCGAATTCAGCCTCGCACTCACGGAAATCGACATCGACCCGGATGACCTCCTGGCGCACAACCACCTGCACATCCGCCTCGCCGCCAAGACGGTGGTGGATGGCGTGACCAAGATCGGCGGACAAACACGGCAGGTGCGCTTTGCCGACATGATCCTGCACGGCGACGGCGAGGTCAATCCTATCGATCCCCCTACGAGGATGTGGTCGCCTGCGGCTGATCTAAAGCTCACCATTGACCGGGGTTCCTCCATCGGCGGGAACATGACCATCGGCGAGACCGCCGGCCCGCACCTCGACAAGCTCATGAAATACGGCATCGACCTCAGCGCCATCCGCATCGGCGGAACGCTCGCGCAGGATGTGCATGCCCACGTCCTCTACCGCTCACAGTCGCTGCGCTTTTTGGACGACACGCAGTTTGTGCTGCCGGACTATGAGTACACCATCAAGCGTGACTCCTGGATGGACTTCGCCAAAGATCAACAGGGCCTGCTCACGCGGCTGTCCTGTGGCGATGCACTCAAACAAAGCCTGATGCAGGGCATCGCCAGTCGCGGGATCAACCGGACACTCTCGCAGATCGTGGTGGAAGGCCTCTCCGACAACCGCGGCCGGCTGAGCTTTGACCTCACCGTCACCGGATCGCTGTCTCATCCTGAGGTCAAACCCGAGCTTCAGGTAAAACTGGAAAACATGCTGGGCAATGACTTCGAGGAGAAGGCCAAGGGCCTTCTCAATTCCCTCAAAGGTCTCAAGGGCCTGTTTAAGTAAGACCGCCCAGCGGAGCGGCAGCCTTTAGCCTCGTCCCAGTCATCTGGTTCTGGCGGCTCTGCCTGCACTGAAAAGGCGGCAAAATTGTGGCGTGAATGCTTGGCAAGGCGGGGTCAGACGCGTAGCATTGCCCCATTATGAGCAACAAATCTTATGGATGCCTGATCGTCCTGCTACTTCTCGGGCTTATTGTGAGCCTCGGCCTCAACGTGGGCCAGTTCCTCGGCAAGCTGGACATTGATGTCGGTGCTGATGCCAGCTTTTCAGCCGCACGCCCCAAGCGGCATCTGCACGAAGTCACCGTCGAGTCTGCGAAGAAAACCACGCAGGACAAGATCGTCCACATCGACCTTGATGGGGTGATTTCGTCCATGGCGGTGAGCGGGCTGTTTGCCGAGGCCATGCCCAGTGTGGATTCGCTCAAGCAGTCACTGGAGCAGGCGGTGGCTGACAAAAACGTGAAAGCCATTGTGCTGCGCGTGAATTCCCCCGGTGGCGAGGTCACCGCCTCCGACATCATCTACAATGCCGTGAAGAAAGCCGCCAAGGTGAAGCCGGTGGTTGTTTACATGGATTCGATGGCGGCTTCCGGCGGTTACTACGTGTCCTGCGGCGCCACCAAGATCGTGGCGAGCGAAACCACGCTGACCGCCAGCATCGGCGTGATCATCGAGACCATGAACTACAGCGAACTGTTTGGCAAAGTAGGCCTGTCCATGACCGCCTTCACCAGTGGCGCGTTCAAGGACTCACTGAGCGGTGCGCGCCCCATGCGTGAAGATGAGAAGGTGTATGTGCAGAATCTGGTGACCCAGATGTACGACCGTTTCCTTGGCATCGTTTCCGAGGCACGCGGCGTGCCGAAAGAGCTGCTCAAGAGCACCGTGGCCGACGGCCGCGTGGTGACAGGACGTGAAGCCCTGGCGGCCAAGCTGGTGGATCAGATCGGCTATGTGGAGGATGCGTATGCATTGGCGCGAACACTCGGAAAAGCCGCTGATGCCGGTGTGGTGAAGTATCGGCATGAAGTGAGCCTGTTTGATGCCTTTGGCATGGCTTCGGCCAAGGCGGGAGCGCTCCCGGCCAAGGTGCAACTGGATCTGAGCAGCGGCCTGCTGCCGAAACTGCTGCCTGGGGTGCCCTACTACCTGCCGCCGAGCTTTGCGCATTGATCATGCTGGATGTGAACACATTCGGGGTCCTGCACGATCTGTCTGTCTATGTCAGCATCGCCACGGTGATGGCGCTGGTCGGATACTGGGTGATGCGCCACCTGCGTCCCGAAATATCCTGGAATCATGAGGGATCAGTGCTCTCGCGCCCGTATGGGGTGCCGGATTTGATGGTGCTGGCCGGGATCGGGCTGTTTTTCATCCTTTCCATGCAGCCGCAGGGCGCAGAAGGTGGAGGTGATAAAGCCATCAACGACAGCAGCCTGATCATTGGCATGCTGTTCCATCTCACCGTGTGCGCGGGTCTGTTGATGTACCTGTTTCAGCTGCGCGGCCTGAATCCGGCTGAATTGTTTGGCCTGCAACATCTGCACTGGCGCTCGCTGGCGGTGATGGTCGGTGTCTTTACCATGATCATTTTGATCTCTGTGAATGTGGTTTCGGCCATCACAGTCAACTGGCTGCAGAACTTCTGGCCGGTCCTTGACCCCCAGGAGACGGTGAAAGCTTTTCAGCAATCGGACGGCATTGGCTTCAAGATCCTTGTGATCTTCATGGCGGTGGTGATCGCACCACTGGCGGAGGAGATTCTGTTTCGCGGCTTTGTCTATGGCGTGCTCAAACGCTACACAGATGCCCCCTTTGCAGCGCTTAGTTCCTCGCTGATGTTTGCAATCATTCACATGCATGTCGGCAGCCTGCTGCCCCTGTGGATGCTCGCAGTGCTGTTTTGCCTCGCCTATGAAATCACCGGCTGCCTGCTGGTACCGATGCTGCTCCACGCCATCTTCAATGCCGTGAGCATCATCGCCATGCTGTTTGTGGACAAGGCCTAGATGCTAGATTCTGGAATCTGGATGCTTGATGCTAGAATCTAGCATCCAGGATCTAGCATCTAGTTTCTAGTTCACATCACCATGCCGCCATCCACGGTCAACACCTGGCCGGTCACGTAACGTGCGGCGGGGCTGGCGAGATAGAGGGCGGCGGAGGCGATGTCTTCGGCGGAGCCGAGATCACCGAGCGGGATCTTCTTCAAAATCTCCGCCTTTAGCGTGTCATTGAGCACATGCGTCATGTCCGTGGCGATGAAGCCGGGGCAGATCACGTTGGCGGTGACGCCACGACCGGCGAATTCGCGGGCGAGCGATTTGGTAAAACCAATGAGTCCCGCCTTGCTGGCGGCGTAGTTGGCCTGGCCTGCATTGCCGATGAGGCCGATGACGGAGCTGATGTTGATGATGCGCGCTCCCTTTTGTTTCAGGATGCTGCGCTGGAAGGCCTTCACCATGTTGAAAGCGCCTTTGAGGTTCGTGTCGAGCACCACATCCCAGTCTTCCTCGCTCATGCGCAGCAGCAGACCGTCTTTGGTGACACCGGCGTTGTTCACCAGAATGTCCACATGATCAAAGTCCGCGAGGATCTGCTTGCCCACCTCGGCGCAGGACGTGCCATCCGCCACATCAAGGGCATAGCCCTTGGCGGCACCTGGGTAGGTGGCGTTGATGGCGTCTGCAGCGCTCTGCGCATTGGCCTGTGTGCGGCTGACGACGGCGACTTTCGCGCCCTCGGCGGCGAAGGTTTCGGCGATGGCTTTGCCAATGCCACGTCCGGCACCGGTGACGACTGCGATCTGATCTTGAAGTTTACCCATGCCATCATCCATGAACGGCATGCACCGTCGTGCAAGAAGAAGGTGCATCATGCCTGGATCACGCCATGATCGAGGTCATTGCCGATGAGTGACGACGCGCCGCCAGCCGACAAGCCCTCCCCTTTGAAAAAGTCCGTCACACTGGGCGGGCTTGGTGATGTCTTCGCCTTTCTGTCGCTCTCCTGCACCTGGCTCGGCAGCCTGGGCCGTTATGGCTGGCAGTTTGATTTGCTGTCCCACTTCCGGCTGCAGTATGTGATTGCCTGCGCTTTCGTGGTTATCTACGCCATGATCCGTCGTCGCACCTGGCTGGTGCTGGTCGCGCTGATTTCCCTGTTGTGGAATGTGCAGATCATCCATGCCTTCCATCAAACGGCGGAAGTGGTGGCTGCTCCCAATGAGAAACCACTACGGATCATGACCTTCAATGTCCTGACGGAAAACGCGAACCACTTCGCGGCCATTGAGCATGTTCTCAAAACAGATGCCGACATCGTGTGCTTGCTGGAAGTTGATGAATCATGGCAACCGAACTTGGAGCCGCTGCGCGTGAAGTATCCGCATCGCGTTGAAGAACTGTTCATCGGCAATTTCGGCATCGCCTGCTACACGCGGTTGCCCCTGAAGAGTCTTGAAGTCCGCCGGTTTACGCATTGGCAGCTTCCCACCCTCGTGCTCAATCTTGACCACCTTGGCCGACCGCTCACCTTCATCGGAGCGCATCCCGAACCCCCGCTGGGTGAATTGCAGGCGCGCGAGTGGCGGGAGCAGTCGGCAGGCATCGGCTCGCTCGTTGCGGGTCTGACTGGTGAAGTCATCGTGGCTGGCGATCTCAACGCCACCCCCTGGTGTGAAGGCATGCGCCTGCTGCGTGAAAAGGGTGGCCTGGATTTTCACTCCGTTGATCCCGTTTGGCTGCCGACCTGGGGTTTGAAGCTGCCCATGATGATTCCCATCGACCACGTGCTACTGAAAGGCGGTTTGACGGTGCAGAAGCGCATCATCGGACCGGAAATGGGATCGGATCACCGCTCGGTGACGGTGGAGATTGTGCGGAGCGTGCAATAGCTGACGAGAAGTAGGACGGGCAATCCTGCCCGCTGAGAACGCATCAAAAACGGGCAGGATTGCCCGTGCTACTTATGATCACACCAGCACCGCCTTCACCGGAGCATGCTCTTCCACGCCAGTAAGCCGCTGGTCCAGCCCTTGAAATTTGAAGCTGAACTTGCGGTGGTCGATGCCCATGAGGTGGAGGATCGTGGCGTTGAGGTCGTTGATGTGGACGGGGTCTTTGGCCACGTTGTAGCTGAAGTCGTCGGTTTCGCCGTACTCGATGCCGCCTTTGATACCGCCACCGGCCATCCACATGGTGAAGCAGCGCGGGTGGTGATCGCGCCCGTAGTTTTCTTTGGTCAGCGTGCCTTGGGAATAGACGGTGCGGCCAAACTCGCCGCCCCAGACGACGAGAGTGTCCTGCAGCAGGCCGCGCTGTTTGAGATCCATGATGAGGGCGGCGCAGGCGCGCTCGGTGTCCTCCACCTGACCGCGCAGCAGCTTGGGCAGGTTGTTGTGCTGATCCCAGCCGCGATGGAGGATCTGCACCACGCGGGTGCCGCGCTCAATGAGCCGGCGGGCCATGATGGCGCTGTGGGTGAAGCTGCCGCTGCGGTTCACGTCATCGCCATACATCTCCAGCGTGGCCTTGCTCTCCTTGCTGAGGTCGGTCAGCTCCGGCACACTGGTCTGCATGCGGAAGGCCATCTCGTACTGGGCAATGCGGGTCTGAATTTCGGGATCGCCAATGCGGTCGTGGTTGATGGTGTTGAGCTTGTTGAGCGCATCCATCATCGTACGGCGGTCGCTGGAATCGACGCCTGGCGGATTCTTCACATACAGCACGGGATCACCCTGACCACGCAGGGCCACGCCGGAGTACTTCGTGGGCAGAAAGCCGCTGCTCCACATGCGGGTGAACAAGGCCTGTGCCTGGCTGGCGGCGGGAAAGGTGGGCGTGAAGACCACGAAGGAGGGCAGGTCATTGCTCTCGCTGCCCAGACCGTAGGAGAGCCAGGAGCCGATGCTCGGCTTGCCGGGCACCTCGCTGCCGGTCATGACAAAGGTGCAGGCCGGATCGTGATTGATGGCGCTGGTGTGGACGCTTTTGATCACGGCGATCTCATCCACGATTTTCGCCGTGTGCGGCAGCAGCTCGCTGACATAGCGCCCGCACTGGCCGTGCGGCGTGAACTTGAACATGCTCGGTGCCACCGGAAAGCGCGCCTGACCGCTGGTCATGGTGGTGATGCGCTGGCCGTTGCGGATGCTGTCGGGCAAGTCTTTGTCGTAATGCTGCTGGAGCTGCGGCTTGTGGTCCCACAGATCAAGCTGCGAGGGCGCACCGTTCATGTGCAGGTAGATCAGGCGCTTGGCCTTGGGCGCGAAATGCGGGAGACCGGGGAGCGCCGGTTGCACCAAGCTGGAGGCACCGCTGGCAAACGAGTCGCCCAACATGCTGGCCAGCGCCACACCACCCATGCGCAGGCCGGTCTGACCAAAGAATTGCCGGCGGGTCTGACTGCGGTGGTATTCGAGAAAGGGATCCATGATGGAGAAAGAACGCTGGGTGAAGGCGAAGGCTTGCGGCGGGGAAGGAAAATGAGCCTGAGGGCGCAGGCATCAGCAAAGTAGTGGTGAACTTTAGTTCACTCTGGGAATCGCCACCCCTTGCAGAACGAACTAAAGTTCGTGAGTGCTTTGCTTCGCTCTCGCCTTAGCGAAACAACTTCTTCACCACCACCGGCCCGTTCACGAGCACACGGCGCTTGGCGAAGTCCAGAATTATGAGGGCATCAGGCTTAGCACCTTTGATGTGCTGCTGGCCGGACTGCACGGTAGGGTCGCCCTCCAGCACCACTTCCGTGGAGGAACTGCGAAAGTGAATGCGTTGCGCGATGCCGAAGAAGGTGCCGTCCTTGGTGATGACAGTGATCTTGCTGCGTTTGTCGGCACGCGCGAGCCGTGGCCAGAGCTGCTTGTCCTGCTTCACATAGATCAGTTCCTCCCCTTGCAGCAGCACAAAGGGAAATTCATTAACGGCGAGCTGTCGGCGGGTGTCGTCGATGGAGCCGAGTTTGGCGTCAGAAGTGGAACCGGCCGCGATGGCCAGCAGCGAGGTGACCATGCCCATGAGATCCCCTGCCCTGCCCGTTAAGCCGGAGCTGGGGCGTTTGGCTTTTGGCGATCCCTTGGGCAGTTCGGCCTCCGTGATAAAAAGACTGCGTGAGACGAGCCTGCCACCCTGCACTTCCAGCATGGGCCCGGGTCTGGCGGCCCACTGCTTGAGATCGGGAAACGGCAGATAGTCCAGGGGCTCCGAGGTCAGCGGCTGGGCCACACGATGCATGGCATTGTAGGCGAAAGAACCGACATGCATCTTGCAGGAAGTGAGTGAGAAGAGGGCAATGCAGAGCGCCGGCATCCAGCGCCGGAGTTTGTTCCAAATCATGCCGCTAGGCTGCCTTCTGCCGTCGTGGGCGCAAGCATGAATTGCTTCATCCTGCCATTGAAGTGCGAATTGCCACCGAATTGCACGGCAAGATGCCTTGCTGCTTATTCGTTTCCATGCGTCCATGATCCGCCGCCTTTTCCTCTCGCTGCTTGCACTGCCCTGCCTCCTCAGAGCCGCCGACACACCGCCGAACATTGTGCTCATCATCTCGGACGACCAGTTGTACAGCGACTACGGTTTCATGGGGCACCCGGTCATCCAGACGCCTAATCTGGACCGGCTGGCAAAGGAGAGCCTCACCTTCACACGCGGCTATGTGCCCTGCAGCCTGTGCTGCCCGAGTCTGGCCTCGATCATCACCGGACTGTATCCGCACCAGCACAAGGTGACGAGCAACGACCCACCCATTCCCGCTGGGATGAAGCCGAAGGATTTTCAAAACAGCCCGCAGTTTGATGCCGGGCGCGAAGTGGTAAGCAAGCATCTGGAAGATGCAGGCACGCTGCCGACGATGCTGAAGCAGAAGGGCTACCTGAGCCTGCAAACCGGCAAATGGTGGCAGAAGAGCTATGAACGCGGCGGCTTCACCCATGGCATGACGCACGGCGGTCGCCATGGGGATGCGGGGCTCGACATCGGTCGCAAGACGATGCAGCCGGTCTATGATTTCATCAGCGAAGCCAAGAAGCAGCAGAAGCCCTTTTTCGTGTGGTATGCGCCCATGATGCCGCATGACCCGCACACACCGCCGCAGCGCCTGTTTGACAAATACAAGGACAAGACCCCCAGCGAGCCGGTGGCGAAGTACTGGGCCATGGTGGAGTGGTTTGACGAAACCTGCGGCGAACTCATCAAGCACATCGACGACAACGGCTTGAAGGAAAACACCATCTTCGTCTATCTCAGTGACAACGGCTGGATCACCAACCCCAAGACGGGCCGCTACGCGGACAAGTCGAAACAAAGCCAGTATGACGGCGGCCTGCGCACCCCCATCATGATCCGCTGGCCTGGGCATGTGCAGGCGAAGATGATGAGCGACGAACTCGCACAGTCAATCGATCTGGTGCCCACGCTGCTCAAGGCGGTGGGCATTGCGCCGACGAAGACCTTTCCGGGGATCGACCTGCTGGATGCTGCTGCGGTGAGCGGGCGCAAGACGCTGTATGGCGAATGCTTCACACACAACTTCGTGGATCTCAACGTGCCCGCCGCGAGCCTGCGCTGGCGCTGGGTCATCAACGGCTACGACAAGCTCATCGTGCCCGACAAGACCAATCAGCCGAAGGATGTCGTGGAGCTGTATGATCTAAAGGCGGATCCCATCGAGGAGACGAATCTCGCGGCAAAGAATACGGACAACGTGAAGGCGCTGAGTGAGAAGCTAGATGCGTGGTGGAAGCCGTGAAGTACGACAGACCGAAGTGTCCATCTTACTCCAGCGAAATATTCTCTGGCTCTCGCGGCTTTGATCGGCAGGTTCCCAACCCAGGCAGCGCGTTGGCGGTCCTGGCCGATCTCAATGCCCACTCGTTTCTATCCACCACCCGGCGCGTCTCTGCACATTGAATCCGACAGCGAATTCCTTACGGCATTCAGGGATTTTGAATTCGACCGGGACTATCCGGTGGATGTTTGCGAACAATCCGCCTGCCACTGGACGCCGATTGATGTGTGCCAGATGGCGGCAGAGTGGCTGGTTGAGAAGCCGGGCATGCGCGTGCTGGACATTGGCTGCGGTCCGGGAAAATTTTGCGCGATCGGTGCCGCCACCACGCTGGGCTATTTCACAGGAGTGGAGCAGCGCGGGAGGCTTGTGAAAGCAGCGCGGGAGATGCTGGCACGCCACCGCATCGCGCGGGTTGAGATCGTACACGGCAATATCGCGACGGTGTCCTTTGACGCCTTCGATGCCTTTTATCTCTTTAATCCCTTTGAGGAGAACATTTTGCCCATGCTGCGGATCGACTATGAGGTGGAGATGGAATCTCGGCTCTACGACGACTACACGCTGCACGTTCAGCAGCAACTTGAGCTGAAGCCGTTGGGAACGCGTGTGGTCACCTACTACGGGAGCTGCGCTGAAGTACCCGAATGCTACACCTGCGTGAAGACGGCGTACAATGGCACCTTGAAGCTGTGGTTGAAAATGCGTACGGAGAAGGATGATGAGAACGATAATACGGAGCCTGGGCCGTGCCGGTTTCCTCATCTGGTGTAATTGCGCAGGGACTTGATCGTCATCATACTAATCCAAGAACCGAAACTCCGGTGTGGACCAGAGGGTCTGGATGAAACGAGCCCAGAGGTCGCGGAGGTCGTCAAGGGTGGCGTTGCCGGAGAGGCTGGATTCGAGGAAGTCGCGGACCTGGGCCTGTTCCTTTGCGGAGGGAGGACGCTGTAAAGAATTTTGGAAGGCGGTGTCGATGCGCCTGTCGGTGTCAGGCGAGGACTTGAGTATCAGATCGGCGGCGTTGCGGGCCTGCTCGATGACTTTGGGGGAGTTCATCAGGAAGAGGGCCTGCGTAGCAACGGTGCTGGTGGTGCGCTGGGCAATGGGCTGGTTGATGTCGGCGAAGTCGAAGACTTCAAACAATGGATGGCGCACGTTGCGGAAGGCGGCAGTGTAGAGGCTGCGGCGGGTGTCGAGGAACTGGTAGCCGTATTCGATGTTCTGAATCTTCTGATCGTTGGCATCGACCGCTTTGACATCGCTCACACCGGGCCCGCCGAAGGCGCGATCCAGGGTGCCCGCAGCGTTGAGCATGGCATCGCGCAGGCACTCGGCATCGAGGCGCTTGCGGTTCATATGGCTGAGCAGGCGGTTGTCAGGGTCCAGCGCATGCTGTGCGGCAGAGGCGGCGCTCGTGGAGGCCATACGATAGGCACGGCTCATGACCATCTGTTTGACGAGGTGTTTCAGGCTCCAGCCATCTTCGATGAATTTGATGGCTAGATGATCGAGCAGTTCGAGATGGCTCGGTGGTTCACCGGTGGAACCGAAGTTGTCGGTGGTGCGGACAATGCCAGCGCCAAAGAGCCAGTGCCAGACGCGGTTGACCATGATGCGCGAGGTGAGCGGATTGTCGCGGGAAGTGATCCATTGCGCCAGCTGCAGGCGACCGCTGGCATCTGCGGGGACAGCGGGCGCATTGCCGTGCAGAGCAGCCTGAATGAATCCACGCGGTACGGCGGCACCCAAATTGCGAACGCTGCCGCGAATGTGAATCTTGGCGTCTTCGGGCGCAGTGTCATCCGCCACTGACATGGCTTCAGGACGGTCAGTCCGCCCCTTTTGCAGAGCTTTGAGCTCATTCTCCACTACGGCAAGCCGCTGCTTGAGCTTGACGGCAGCAGGCGATTCTTTCCTGACCGCCGGTTCCGCAAGGACTTCATCCGCAGGCACAAACTGCACGGCATCGACAGTCACAAAGCCCTGCGAAGCCGCGTTGGAAATGAGGACAAAACCCTGGCCGTTGGCTTCAAAGCGATAGGTGCCAAGAGAGGTAAACTGCAGGCCTGTGAGGGAGTCTGTGGACATCTTGACGCCTTTCAATTCCTCACCATCAGCATGCAGGATGGTGACAATGACACTCTCGGCCCGGGTGGGACCGGCGTTGAAAGCCAGTCGAACCTCATAACGCCCGGTCCTGGGAATCTTGGGTGTGAAGGTTGCGGTCTTCTCGCCTTTGCCGTCATTGTTGTCACTGAGGTAGCCACTGCCTATGTAAGGGGCGCAGACGGTGGACTTCTTCCAGATGCCGACTATCTGCGCGGCGCTGTCATCGACGACGATGCCGGGGAGATCACTGGCTGCAATGGTCTTGCGCGTCCTCAGATCGGCGCTGCCAGCATCCCGCAGACTGTCCTTGAGCGCGGCGATTTGATCTTTGAGCGCGTTGACTTTTTTCTCGTGCTTTTGCAGCTCGGTTTCAGCCATACCATCCAGCGGCAGTGGCGTGTCGATCCAGTGCGCGACGTTGTCGGTGTAGTTTTTGAGCGTCTTAGTGCTGCGCAGGATGCCTGCGAGCGCGTAGTAGTCGCGTGCGGAGATGGGATCAAACTTGTGATCGTGACAGCGAGCGCAGCCGAGAGTGAGGCCGAGAAAGGCGCGCCCCATGGTGTCGAGCTGTTCATCGACGATATCCATCCGCAGCATGCCTTTGTCCTGCTCCTCATAGTTCGTGGGTCCAAGTGCCAGGAAGCCGGTGGCCGTGACCTGCCTGCGGCGGGCAGCAGCGTCTGCGGCTGGCAGGAGGTCACCGGCCAGATGCTCGGTGATCATGCGGTCCAGGGGCACGTTGTCGCGCATGGATTCGATGACGTAATCACGGAAACGCCACGCATCTTTGAACGGCAGTGAGCGACCGCCGCCCGAGGATTCCGCAAAGCGGGTGATGTCCAGCCAGTGTGAGGCGAAGCGCTCGGCAAAAGCGCTGGAGGCAAGCAGCTCGTCCACACATTTCTCGTATTCCACCAGGTTCTGCGGCGCTGGCTGGGTGATGTCTGGCGGCAGTCCCGTGAGGTCAAAAGCCAGCCTGCGGTGCAGGATCGTGGGGCTGGCATCTGCTGCTGGCGTGAGCTGGTTGGCCTCCAGCTTGGCAAGGATGAAGCGGTCAATGTCGTTCGCGGGCCAGGAGGTGTTTTTCACTGCCGGCGGCAGCGTGGCTTTGGGCGGCTGAAAGGACCAAAAACTGGCATCCACACGTGTTGATTTGGCTTTGCCACCAGCGCTGGCGGCTTCTTCGCGCGGATCGGGTGCGCCGGATTCAATCCAGAGCTTGAGGTCGGCGACTTCGCTGTCCTTGAGCTTGCGCTTGGGCGGCATTTTCAAATCGCGATCCGTGTAACAGACCGCCTGCCAGAGCTTGCTCTCGGCAATCTTGCCGGGGACCAGCGCAGGGCCGGAGTCCCCCCCGGTCTGCCAGCCCGCACGGGAATCGAGACGCAGGCCACCCTTTTGCTTGTCGGGGCCGTGGCAGTCAATGCAGTTGGCGATGAGCAGCGGGCGGATGCGTTGCTCAAAATGCGTCAGGTCCGCAGCACTGGCGGCGGCGGAGAGAAATGCGAGAAAGAGGGCGCGACGTATCATCAGGTGGTGCGAAGGCAAACGAGGCGCGTTTGGAACGTCTTTCAGACCGTGAACCGCAGAATGCAATGCTGCTGGTACCGGCCGATGATCTGCGGCTTTGAAAGGGCCGCGTGCTTCGCCATCTGCGCAAGGTCGGCGAGGGTCTCAGGAAAGTCGTAGGCGGCCACGTGGGCGCATGCTTCGTCGAGATGCTCGGGCAGGACCTCGGTCCACTGCGTGCGCATGAAATTGAGATAACCGTCGAGGTATTGCTCCCGCGTCTGGCCTTCCTCGCGCACGACATCGACCAGAATGAACTGACCGCCCGGGGCGAGGCGCTCAGCGCAGGCGGTGAAGAGGCGCTGCTTGCCCGCTGCATCCAGATGATGCACGGCAAAGCCGGTAAAGATCACGTCGAAGGCCGAATCTGTGTCCTCCACGGCCTGGAGCATGTCCTTGTGGTGCAGCGCCGCGTTGGCGAGGCCATTCAAATGCGTGCGCGCTTCATCGAGAGCGGCGGCGGACAGGTCCACACCGTCATAGCTGGCCGGCGGGGCGACACGCAAGCAGGGAGACAGAAAGCGTGCGTTGCCACAGCCCAGATCCAGGAGGTGATACGGCCCTTGAGCGTGGCGCTGCTGCAACAACCTGGTGACGTGGGCGTAGATCTCACGATGGAACATGTAGTTCTTCTCGGAGATGGTGTCGTAGAGCGTCCAGGCTTTGCGAAAGAGGGCGGTGTTGTCGTCTTGAGAGAGTGAGAGGCTCATGTTTTGCGAGATACGGTACCGGTGCGGCCCAGGATAACCGCCACCGCACTGAGAACGAGCATGGCAGCAATGCCGTTGAGCGCCATGCTCATGTCATAACGGTTTTTCAACCACGCCACCATTTCAGGACTGACGTAGCCAGCGAGGTTGCCGAGGGAATTGATCAACGCGATACCAGCGGCAGCGGCGGTGCCGGACAGAATGGCCGTAGGCAGCGCCCAGAAACAGGCGGCGGCGGACATGACTCCCGTGATGGCAATGGCCAGCGCCACCATCACCCCGACCGGAGGCACTCCCGGCAGACCGCTGATGACAAACGCTGCGGCGGCCACGAGTGCGGAAATGCCCACATGCCAGCGACGCTCACCCGTGCGGTCAGAGTTGCGGCTCACCAACACCATACCAACGGCGGCACAACCCCACGGAATGGCGGAGTACAGGCCGACGATCCACTCGTTCTTGGAGAAGGTGTTTTTAACGATCTGAGGTAGCCAGAACGAAGCGCCATAGATGCCCACGACGATGCCAAAGTAGATCAGGCTGCAGAGCCACACCTGCGGTGATTTGAAGGCATCCAGCGCACTATGATTCTGGTGCCCCTCGCTGGCCTTGGCCTCTTCATCGACATCCAGCCGACCTTGCAGCATGCGTTTTTCATCGATCGTGAGCCATGTAGCCTGTGATGGGCGATCGGTCAGCAAAAAAGGCACGGTACAGCCCACAATAACGCTGGGCAGACCTTCAATGATGAAAAGCCACTGCCAGGCTTTGAGGCCGAACCAGTCATGGGCGGTTGCCAGCAGCCAGCCGGAAAGCGGCGAACCGAACACACCTGCCAGCGCGATGGCCGTCATGAACAGTGCCACCATGCGTGCCCGGTGCTCGCGCGGAAACCAGTAGGTGAGGTAGAGGATGATACCCGGAAAGAACCCAGCCTCAGCGATGCCCAAGATAAACCGCATCGTGTAAAACGAAACCGGGCTCGTGCAGGTGGCCATCAAAGCCGAAACCACGCCCCAGCCGATCATGATACGGGCGATCCACAGACGCGCGCCCACGCGGTGCAGCATGATGTTTCCCGGCACCTCAAAGAGAAAGTAACCGATAAAGAAAATGCCGGAACCGGTGGCGAAAACGGCATCTGAAAACCACGGCTCAATCTTCATCCCAAGCTTCGCAAAACCCACATTCACCCGGTCCAGATAGGCCAGGATGTAGCAGATGAAGAGAAAAGGAATGAGCCGCCACGCGACCTTGCGGTAGGTGGCGGCGGAGAATGCAGCGTCAGCGTTGGAAATTGGCATGCGGCCCGCATGAGAGCATCATTCAGCCAGCACGCCAGCGTTCGCTTTCAGCAGGGCTCAAAATGGCCGCGGAACAATGTAATGACCATTGCCATTTGGATGCGGGCGATACCAGACTCCACGATGTTCGTAGTAGTTCACACCCCCGTGATAATAAGGCCGTGCACCGTAGGGCACCATGATGGGAGGACCAATCACGGGTCTGATTGGCCGACCATAGCCGGGGCCGACAAAGCAGGAGGTCAACGTGAACAGAACGACGGCGGAGCAGAACAGATGCTGAAGTTTCATGGTGTTGTCTAGGTTGGTTGATAAACTGACGCGGTATTCAACGAAGCATCTGAAAAAAAATTCAGCTCCTATTGAGACTTGCATAATAGACTGACGTTAAGGCCAAAGTTCGGCCTGGGCGAAGCAGGCGGTGAGGATTCGGTGTCGGCGGCGCATTCTTCGCAGTGCCGCTGTCGCCTGCATGCTGA
>Ga0164296_1002510_pt1 | contig 18189 bp, 14 predicted proteins | sample GEODES057metaG_FD_113533 | JGI IMG/M metagenome (GOLD analysis project Ga0164296, IMG submission 113533) | Dystrophic lake water microbial communities from Trout Bog Lake, Wisconsin, USA - GEODES057 metaG | ecosystem: Environmental > Aquatic > Freshwater > Lake | place: USA: Trout Bog Lake...
ACTGTAGCGAAACACGCGCGCGCACACCCACCCACAGCGGAAGCGTGCCTTGGAGGTGCGGTCGCAGCAGTGCCACCTGTGGTTGTGGATGCGGCGGTGGCGGCCGCGGAGGGCGTGGCTCACGTGGCTGCTCTTCTTCGTGGCGCCGGCGGAGGTGCACCACACGCGGCTGCTCCGTCTGTGCAGCGAGACACGTGGCGCGTGCAACTGGCCGGTGGCGAAACACAGCACCAGGGAGGAGGTGTGCTGGGCGACCCGTCGCCGCGGCGAATGATGCCGCCGCTGCCTGGGGACTTGTACACGCACTCCCCGCCTGCGGTTAGTCAGCCACCGGTGTCGCCTGGCGGCGCGTCGGCGCTGCACCAGCACCATGGGCATCTGCCGCGCAGTGGTCCTGATAGCAGCGGGCCGGCATTCTACGGCGGCGGACCAGGCGCGGGTGCGTTCGACACTCAGCCAGGGGCGCAGCCGTTCGCTGGAGACCTGTCCTTCGCATTCGATTCAGTCTTCGGTGGACAGGGCCTGCAGACAGTTCCGCCGGGTGATGGCACCCCCCACGTGTTGGATTCCCTAGACATAGCACCCGGTCCACGCGATGGCGGCCATGTCGCTGCGGATGGGGATGTCATGCGCGCGCTGTTCGATGACGGCTGCGCCCCTGAGGTGCCCGGACAAGCAGCGCCACCTGACCAGGGAGGCAACGACCCTGCCATGGCAGCGCCTCCGCCTCCGCCACCGCCACCGCCACCGGTGCTCATCGCCACAGCGAAGCAGCAGCTGCAGAGCCACACCGCAGCCGTGCATCCCGCAGGCAACACACCGATGGCTGTGCCGCCTGCTGCACCACCATCGTCTCTGTTCGCCACGGCCAGCGGCAAAGCTGTGGTCGTCAGTGCAGCAGCAGCTGCGCGTGCTGCTGCCTTCATGGGCGCCGAGAACGCAGAGGATAGTCCGACGGGGACGACGCCTGGTGGTGGTGGAGTCAGCAGTGCTTTCGCCACTCATGGCGCTGCTGCGCCTCCGTCGCTCTTCTCCACAGCGCGGGGCACGGCGGTGCCGCTGAGCGCTGTGGCGCAGGCACGGGGCGATGCCTTCATGGCCGATGACATTGGGGCACCCACGCATGGAGGCCATCGCACTGGCGCTGCGCCGCCGCCGCAGCTGCCATCGTCTTCGCTCTTCTCCACTGCATCTGGCTCCGCCATCCGCGTGAGCGAGAGGGGGCAAGCGATGGCGGCATCATTATTCGCAGAGCCAGACGGAGTAGGCCTGACGCCTGCACCTGCACAGCCGTCATCGTCGCTGTTCGCCACCGCCGCCGGCTCCGCCATCCACGTGAGTGAGAAAGGCCAGGCGATGGCGGCCTCCCTGTTCGCGGAGCCGGACGCGCCAGCGCAGACACCGGCCAGGGCACCGCCTCCTCAGCCGCCAGCCTTCAAGGCGCCGCAGCCTGTCCCTCAGGCGTTCCGCACGCCGTGTGGTGGCGCCACTGCCGGTGGCGCCATGTTCTCCCCGCCGATGCAGATGGGCGGAGGACCTCGCGGCGGAATGATCACCCCCGTCAGGCAAGTGGTGGGCAACCCGGGTTGGGCTGCGGCTGGCGCGCCGAAGCCCTTCCAGCCGCCCTGGAAAGCTGCCCAGCAAGCAGCACCCGTGGCGGATGTGCCGCCTACACCAGTCGGCGTCGTCGCTGGCGGCGTAGGATCAATGACTTCGGGGGCAGTGGCGGCCTCCCGTCGGGGCGCCACTCCATCCCCATCTCCCGCGCCTCAGCGCGCTCCAGTCGATGCACTTGCGCGCGCCAGTAGCGCGGCTCTGCCTGTGAGCGTCACTGCCATCCCGATGCGGATCGAAGCCGCGGAGCAGCGACAGAGTTTGCGGGCGTTCTTTGGCGGTGAACCTCCTGGCAGCGCCGCCGCTGGCTTTTTTGTTCGCGCAGATTGCGCGTCTGTGACGGCGGCCACAGCTGCGAATGTGAAGCTGCCGCTGCCTCCGCCGATGGATGAGTTGACTCCGTCGCTGGCGCATTTCCTGCTCTTGTCCAAACATGGCGCATCGCCGACGCTGTGCACCGCCGATTGGGTGGCCAACCACTGGCGCTGGATCGCGCTCAAGCTGGCCGCCTACGAGCGGTGCTGGCCACAGCGGTTCACAGGCACGCGCGCGATGCACGCGGAAATAATGATGCACCAGCTGGGCAGACGGTACAACACCGAGCACGTGGCCGCCAAGCGCTCAGTGCTTCGCCGCGTGGCAGAGGGAGACACCGCGCCGGGAGTTCCGATGTGTGTGTTCGTCGCCGCCATCCGGTACACGGACAGCGCCGTGGTGGAGATCGATGTCTGCGATGGTTGGTACGCCCTCCGTGCCCGCCTCGATGTGGGCCTCTCCAGCTGCGTGCGCTCCGGCCGTCTCTGTCTGGGCGACAAGATTCTGGTTTGCGGAGCAGGCCGCGGCGGCGATGAAACCCCGGCGCCGCCGCTGGAGGCGTACACCACCATGTGGCTCACTCTGGCCGTGAACGCCGCCAGACGCACGCCGTGGGACAGCAAGCTGGGACTGCGCAGGCGCCTCATCATGACGCCGCTGCGCCTCGTGCGCCACGCGGGGGGCTCCGTGCCGGCTGTTGGGGTAACTATTACGCGCGTGTTCCCCGTCCTGCACATGGAGACCACGCACGCCGCAGCAGCTGCCGATGACGACGACGACGAGCAGGCGCCCAAGGTGAAGACCATGCGCAGCGCTGCCGCGGAGGCCATCACAGCCGCGCAGCATTCTGCTCGCGCTGACGCAGTGGCTGAGGCGGCAGCTCTGGCCGCGCGGGACGAGTGGGATGCGCAGCAGCAGCAGCGCGTGCGCGCATCTGGCGCTCGAGAGCATCACCTTGCTCCGCCGGGTCCGCGCGATGAAGCTGCGCTGCGTCAGCGAGTTGAGTTCGAGGTGAGGGCCGCGTTGGAAGGTCAGCGGCTGACTGAGCGCAATGTCATCACGCTGCTCAAGATGCGCGTCACTGGCTTGCTTCCTGTGGGTGCCGACTCGGACAGCTGGCCTGGCGAGGCAACCATCACGGTGTGGCGCCCGGACGACGGCGCGCTTGCGCAGCTCGTTGAAGGCCGTACGTTTGTGGTCACTGGCCTTGTGCCATCTGCTCAATCCGCACAAACTGGCGTCCCGGGAGCAGCCACCATCGAGGCAGCTGTGGGGCGCACGCCATCTGGAGGCGTGCTGGAGCTCAGCGGCGGGCGAGGCACCACCTGGCTGCGCGCGTCACCAGGCGTCGGTCCACTGGCCGCGCTGCGAGGCACCTACACGCCTCGGACATGCGTCTCACTGGCGCAGCTCCTGCCTCACCGTGCAGCGCCGCCGCCGCAAGCAGCTCCAATGAAGACGGAGCCCGTCGACGCCGCAGCTGTGAGCGAGGCCAGGCGATTGGCAGCTGTCAATGCCGCGCTTGCTGGCGCCTCACCGTTCGCCGTCAATGCCGCCGCGGCAGCCGCTGCATCTACAGTCGCGGGCATCGATCCCGCTACGGAGCAGGCTGCTGCCACTCCGCCGCCACCGTCGGTTCAGATGGGCACTTTCTTTGACTCATGCGCAGTGCTCGTTCATGCCGGCCCGCTGGTCGCGCACGGCGCGCGAGGCAGCAAGCAGGTCGCGTTCTTCGTGGACATGTCGCTGGTGAGCGAGGCTGAACTGCAGCACGCTGGCGGCGGTGCGAACACGGCTCCCACTTTGGAGACCCTGGCGTGCATGTGCCCCATGCTTGTGCTTGAGCGCACCTGCTTCCACGCCGGCGGATTCGTGCCCATCGCACCGCCCGCGCAGGTGCCCGCTCGAGCGGCTGGCGGCGCAGCTCCGGGTGGAATCGCCTTTCCGGTGCTGACAATTGCACACGCGACGTTGCAGCGCATGGATGCGCGCTGCCATGTGGTAGTCGCCTCCGGCACGGAGCTCACCGCCGTTGAGCCGCCACCCAAGCTGCCCCGAGTCAGCGCGCAGTCTGGCCAGGGGCTCCTGAACGCGCAGATGGCAGCTGCGGGCAGCCAGCTGAGCGAGTGGGCTGACAAGAACAGCGAGCTGCTCATGCTCCTTCGAGCCCGCGCTCAGGACATCACGGGCGTGCCACAGGGTGGTGGACAGGCGAAAGCGAGTGTGGCGTCGTTCTTCCAGCGACACAGCCGCGCGGCGACAGAGGACACTGGGCAGGTCGCACCTGGGCGGGTCAGTGACGACGTGGTGTGGACGAGCCAGGCGCTGCATGACATCCAGGTCCTGGAGCAGCAAGCCGCCGCAGCCAGAGAGGTGGAGGAAGCGGCGCCGCAAGTGCCGGTGGCGATGCTGGATCCGTTCAATGTTGGGGGCTGGGTGGGACGTCGGGATGAGAGCCCTGTGGACGCGACGATGGGGGTTGGCGACACCTTGCCGGTTCATGCAGATGACGGGTGACGGCGTAGCGTATGCGGCAGCGCTTAGCGCGCAGGAAAAGAGCGCGGCAAAAGAGCCGCGCAAGCAGACGACGCGCGGCAGGAAAAGGAGAAAGATAGCAATGAGGAACAGAGACAAACACACCTGTCAAGCGGATTGAACTGACGCAGCATTGTCCACGTCATCAACGCTGTTAACAGTCTCCGGACCGTCTCGCAAACTCGATGCTCGCAAGTGATGACAAGCAGGCCATCTCCTCGACAGAGATGTCGCGTCTCCGCGCCGCTGCTACTTGTGGCTCTTCTTACCATAGACTGCATCGCCGCTGCAGCAGGTGACGAGTGCAACAATGGGGAGTGGTCTCAAGCGCCCAACCAGTTGCTTGAAGCCGGCAGAGCTGTGCCGCACGTGCAGTGCTGGCGCAATCCTCCGTGCGCGCGCCATAGCTACGCCACCGTCGCAGAGTGCGGCCGGCGCAAGACGCTGGCTGACTGGCACAGCCTGCTTGGCCCGGATCCACACATAAAGGACGCGTCTGTCTTCCACGACTTCGGGGACTTGTTGCATGAGCACCTGCGCAACAAGGTGGTCATAGTTGTCGGTGACTCCATAAGCAGCCTCGTGTTCGACGCAGCTCTCTGCGAGGCTGCCAAGAATGCGACAGTGGTGGACGTGTTCGACCCCCGCGTCAAGGATGCTGGCGTGACTGCAGCAGAGCGGTTCAGGGACACCATGCACGCGGTGTCGCGGTCGCACGACACCGCGAAGCTGGGGCCGTTGTGGGTGGGAGGCGGGCCTCACCATGTGATGGCCATCCTCGAGACTGGCACGCTATTCGTGCAGAAAGGGTGGCACAAGTGGGGCGAGTACGACATGGCGGCAGTGCTGCGTCTCGCGGATGTTGTGCTTGTCAATTACGGGCTGCATTACGCAGGCAACATGACTGAGTTCGAGGAGGCTGCGCCGTTGATGCTTGCCCAGCTTGACGCCTGGGCTGCTGCCAGCCAACCGCCAGGCAGTAAGCTTGCCCTGTGGCGGGACACGGCGGAGGAGCACGTGAATGTGGAGCTGCATGAGCCAAATCACGGCTACCTGGACTCTGAGATCGGGCATCCGGACGCTAACAAAACCACGGGCTGCCAGTGCGCGGCGGAGCGGCCTAAGGATAGGCCGAGCATGCCTGCGCGCATCAACGGCATTGTGGCGGCCATCCTGCCCCGCTTCCCTCGTGTCGGGAAGGTGCCTTTCTACGAGCTCACCCAGCCGCGATGGAACATGCACGAGGCGGCATTCTGCTCATTTGAGGGCCTCACTCAGACGCCCGGCGAGCCCCACTTCTGCTGGTGCGCACACTCTTGGAATGCATGACGGCGAATGCAATCACCATCTGACCCGGGCCGCCCCCGTTCCTTCCAACTACACCAGCGACTGCGTGCACTTCTGCTACACGCCGGAGCTGTGGCGCGCCTTCTTCAGCGGCATGCACGATACCATCCACGCGTTGACTAGCGCCACTAGCAGTGGCAGCAACCTGGCTTCACTCAGTGAAGCAGTGTTGCCACAGACGGCTTCAAACGCCACATTGCCATAGTATTTATCAGATGATGCTGAAGGGTGTCTCCCAAGCCACCTGAGGGGGTAGATCACCACCTGAAGCCCTCAGCCAAGTCCCTCACCCACCATGAAGGCCGGCGAGTCCCCGCAGCAGGCTGTTGCCAAATTCATGGACTCTGTCCAGAAGGCGCGTGTGAGAGGGAAGCAGCAGTGCTCGCGCAATGTTCCCCAACTCTGAGGGTTCCAGCCTGGCCTCAATTGCGCTGCGCCCACGCTTGCTCCAGCCTGCTTGCAACTCGCACGCGCCGTGCGTGCTGCCTGCTTGTGTGGAGCAGCGCACGCGTGTGCTCATGCTCTCTGTTCGCCCGCGCATTCACCTGCTGACAAGGCTTGTCCGTTTCGGCCGCTGCTCTTCACTCAGACGGTGACCGTCTCCACGCTCCCGAACGTGTTCGTCAAGCTCAGGAAGGTGGGTCTACGACGCGTGTCAAGTCAGCGAAGCCGTATGCTGGAGTGGCGCGCCCAGGGAGGCGGTTGCATTGCACCAGCGGCACCTGCATGATCTGTGTACTCTCCTCACGCCCCGAGTGCCTCGCTACGAGCGCAGAAGACGAACATCTACGCGCTGCAGGTGGTGGTTGGCACCGACATCCACGTGTGCCGCGTCTCCGCTGACGGCAAGAAGCTGGAGGTTGGTGACTACGTTCCCAACCTGCATGTGGAGTGCCACGACCGCATCCTGGGCGGCCAGATCGGGGTGTCCACCACCAAGAACGAGGTGTCGTACACCAAGACGTACGATGTGCAGGGTCTCCGCTGCGGCGTGAGCGCTCTATACAACTACAAGGAGAACAAGCCATTTGCGGGCTTCATTCTCGAGTCGAGCCCCGGCATCAGCAGCGCGGCGCAAAGCAACGCGCTGAGCGTGAACCACTCCACGAATGTGAGCCAATTCACGCCTGGGGTGGACACACGGGTGGATCTGTCCGCCCAGGTTGCTCTGCCGGGCACCAAGTACGATGTCGCCAGCAAGTCTGTGCTGCTCACTGGGCCCATCGATGTGAAGCTCCACGAGGTGACGACGACATTCACGGTGTGAGGAGCGCTCATGCAGCTGGAATGATGTAATGCCACTATTGCTGCTTCTCCCTTCGCAGGACCCGTGTTGTCTAGCACCCCGTCCATGTGAACTCGCACGCACTTGCGCGCGCAATGGAGGGTGAGCCATTCAACGACGACGACGACTTTGTGAGCGCAGGGCAGAAGCACAGCGTGCCTTTCCAGCTGAAGCCCACAGCAGTGGCCGCGGCAGAGCGAGCTGCGGCCAAGCAAGGCCGTGGCAAGGGGGATGCTGCAGCCAAAGCGAGCAAGAAAGCGAGCAGCAAGGCGACGCCTGTGCGAGAGCTTGAAGGTGCGTGCCTCACCTCCGCTTGGCAGACGGTCTTGTTTCGCGAGCGAGTGTGTGCGCAACCTCAGCGCCGTTGTCTCCCTGTCTGACCCCGCTGATGCAGACTTCTGGCTGTCGGTCCCGAGCACTGAGGAGGAGGTGCCAACAACAGAGGGTGCTGCCCCAGAGCCGCCTCGATACGCGCCTCTCGACGCGCTGGAGCGACGCGACGGGCTACAAGCGCAAGGCGCTATGCTTGTGTATGAGCCGGAGACTGTGGCGGGTGCGACATCTTTGCTCTCCCCCTGTCTCTCTCTGTTGGTAGAGCAGCTCTGTTGACGCCTGTCCTCTGCTCGTGTCACCACAGCGCTCACGTCGTCCCTGGCTAAGGCTCGCGCGAAGGACACGGTGCTGCACACACTGCTCGGCGGCGCGCTGACCGTGGACGTGAAAGCGTGCACATGCACCCTGTATGCAGTCACGCCCAGCGCCTGGTACGCGCTCCGCCGCCCAGCAGCCGCGTATGTGCCTCATTGCGTCGCTCTAGCCCGACGCATGGGCATGCTGGCGCGATGCGCAGCAGCATTAGCCACTCCTTCGGGCTGCGCTCTGTCCTATGGCGACTTTGTGGGGCTCCTCACAGCGCAGCCGCTTCCGGCGACACCATTGCTGCCTGCAGATGCCCGGCGCGCATTCAACGAGCTGGACATCGTGACTGCCGCGCCTGCGCTGGTGGCGCAGCTGGGCCAGCTCGCCGTTGGGGGCACTTTGTCCGCTGATGCCATGGAGAGCAGCCCGTTCATGGCACATCTCCGCGCGCTGGCCACATCCACCGATGCCGGACCGCCGCGACCGCTGCTTGCATACAGCCCGACTGGGGCTCCGCCGCCGCCAGTGGAGGCTGTCCCCAAGGAGACAGCTGCTGAGGGCGGGCACGCACCCACCGCCGTCCAGGAAAAGCCGCGCGCCAAGGCATCCAATCGCGCGCCTGCTCCCGCTGCGGTGCCCCGCGCGCCCCGCACGGCGCCATACCCGCAGTTGCCCTTGGCTGTGCCGGCTGCCGCAGGCGTACTTGCCGTCGACCTGCTCATGCTGTGGGACATGGTGGGCACCTTTTCCAGCCTCCTCCGCCTCCCGCCAGTGCCTCTGTCCCGCCTCGTGCACGCCTTCTACGGCGCCGCTCCAGGGGAGAGCCTCAGCACCGGAGATGCTGTCGCGGCCAGCTGCGTGTTTGCGGATGTGTGCTCCGCCATGGTGCACGTCCTCGACGCACATGGGACGCGCAAACCAAGCATGGGACAAGCCATACGGCGCGCTACGCGAGTGCTCAGTGCAGCAGACGGCGCTCAAGCAGAGGCTGGCGGCGCTGGAGACGCCGTCCTTGCTGCTGCTGTGCGACGCGCCGCCTGGCCTGCGAGAGCGCTCGCATGGCATACGCGCGCTGCGCGCAAGGCTGAGGCCGCTGACGTCGCAGATGCAGTGCTGCCTGCTCCCGGAGACGGTGATGACCATGGCGCCGAAGGTGATCATGTTGAGGGTGGGCCACCATGCAGTCCGCCCCCGACCTCTGGCCAGGTGGCCTCTGGCGCGCGCCTGTCCAGTCGAACGGCGGTGCGTGTGCTACTTGCAGCTCAGGAATGCGAGTGCGACCCATGGACGGGGCTCCAGCTGGAGCAGCGCATGGCGTTAGGCATCGCCTTGGCAGACGCGCTTTCTGCGAGCGAGCCATTCCGGAGTCACTACGACATGCTCACACACGCTGCCACTGGGGAGCGCATCGCGGGACGCGTCACGCTTGTCCCAACAGCGTTGACGGCGGCAAAGCCAGTTGTTCAGACAGAAGAGCTGCCAGCAGGCGGACCCGCAGAGGGGAACCCCGCCGAGGATGCGTCGCCTGCGCTGCTGAGCTGGGAAGACGCGTCTGTGTTCCGGTCCATGTTACGGCGAGGCCAGCCCATCGGGCGTGATTCGGATGGGCGGCGCTACTTCGAGCTGGGTGGGACCGCGGGCGCAAACTGCCTCGCTGTAGCCATGACGCAGGCGCCACCCAGAGCTGATGAGCTGGGAGCAGAGCAGAGTGCAATGCCGTGTGATGCACAGCCCCAGGATTGCGATCTGATGGAGAGCTCTCCATCTGCATGGCACCTCGTGCCAGGCCACGGCAGCTCTGCCGCAGTCGCGCTGCTCGCCTGGCTGGAGGCAGGTCACGCGCCCTGCGAGCGCGACGTGACTCACTTTGTGGCGCGCCTGGCGCAGCAAGACCAAGAGAATGGCACTGCCATTCTTGGGGCTGGGTGCGCTCGCCGCTTCGCGCCCGCACGTCCTGCAGTCGACGGCTACGCGCATGTCGCGCGCGATGCGGCTCGACGAACTGGGAGCGCATCGCCTGTGAGCGGACTCGCAGCGACCCAGCGCATATGCGCCGCTCTAGCTGCCCGCTGCCACTTCTGGAATCTGTCTCCGGGTCGAGCCCAGCAGCTTGCTGCACGCATGCGTGCTTCCAGCGCCATGGTCGACGGCGATGCGGCTCCACGGGGCGATGGCATGGCTGCACGCGGGCATCCCGGAACTGGGTTGGACTCAGTGGCCAACCTGGTGCATGATACCGCGTCTGAACTCGCGGCCAGTGGCTGTCTCGGCCCCGCCTGGAAAGTCAATAGCGCCGGCGGGGCTGCATCGCAGCCTGAGGCGGATGCGCCCTTCTCTCTGTGGCAGGCCCGATTGTCGGACTCGGTGGTGCCTGGCCAACTGGCCATGCGCTTGGGTGAGCTCGCAGTCGCGCTCCAGGGCGGGGCGATGAGCAGTGATGCAGGCGCGCCGCTCACGCGTGCAGCCTTCCTGGACCAAGCTGCCCACCACGACCCGAGCCTGTACGTGCCTCAAGTGGGAGACACGGTTGCTGTCGCCCGCGGCGGCTTAGCCGCCCTGGCGGAGCACCCGCTGCCAGGAAGTAGCTGGGCACTGCAGACAGACTGGCTCGACAGCTGTCCGCCTGTCATGACATGCGTTGTGGTGGCCATGGCCTACCACGATGCACACACCGTCGTGCAGGCCCCGCCGCCACTAGCATCTGGCGCGCCCGCTGCTCGCGGAAAGCGTGCACATCACAGCACCGCTCATGTGCCTGTGGAAGTGCCTGCCATGGCATGGTGCCTCCTCGACGGTGGCGCCGCAGTTGGATGTTTCGCCAGCCCCGTAGTGCTGAACGACGCAGATGCCCGCGTGCCTGGCCTGGAGTACATCCAGCGCGCTGCTATGGCAGCCGCGTCGATAGCGCTGCCGTGGAGCCGGGGCCAGCTGGTGGCGTGTCTGGTGTCTGACGACGCCCAAGGCGATGAGGTGCCTCAGATGGTGTACGAGATCGGGTGTGTGCAGGACGTGCGCGGTGTGCCAGGCACGCCCGGGTGGGATCCGTGGGAGGCGGTGTGTGTGCTGTTCAAGCCGCAGGGCGGCGAGGATGAAGGCCAGGCGATGGATGCGGAGGCGGAGGACCCTGAGGAGGGCACCAAATTGTGGTGCTGCCCCTGGGAGCTGGTGCACGTCAGCAGCGCCGGGGAGGTGCCACCACCGCCAGCAGCTGCCTGGAGAAATGACGCAGCCATGGACGGCGACGCTGACAGCGGCGATGGCGATGGCGAAGACCACCAGGGAGAGTGGTGGTGCTCGACACTCACCGGCGACGACGTCCTCATGTCTCCACAGACTGCTCATGGCGCTCGAGACGCGCATCACGCAGCGCACGTGCAGCCGCACCGCCGTCCGCCGGGTGCAAGTCAAGCGGCAGGCGCAGCCCGCGGGGGCGGTCGAGGTGCCCTGCGCGGCGCGCGCCGCGCCGTCACCTCTCCGCATGCAGCTTCCGGGCCTGCTGTCGCAGCTGCCGCCAAGGCCATCCTGGCGCGATTCAACGCCGTGGGCGATGCCGCCGCCGCCGAGGCTGCGTTCCTGGCTGAGTACACGGCCTACTGGGAGCTCCGGGGCGAAGTGCCGCGCACACCCGTCTTCGTGCGCAAGGAGCTCGAGCTCTGGCTCTGCTTCTCCGCCGTCACCTCGCGTGGAGGCTACGACGCCGTGACTGCGAGCAAGCAATGGATCAATGTCGCCAAAGCACTGCCTGGGCGGGACTTGACCACCGCCACGAGCGCCAGCTTCGCGGTGCGCACCGCCTACGAGCGCAGCTGCTTGGCGCTGGAGCGCTCGCTGATCGCGCAGCGACTGCGTGAGCCGGACCCGTTTCCCCCCGGATGTGACGCCTTCAGGCTAGTGCTTGCTGGGGCCACTGCACCCGGCGACCCTAGTCCGAATGCGGGACGCGCTCGCGTTCAGCACGATGATGACGACGACGATGATGATGCCGGCGCTCCGCCGAGGCGCCGCCGTCGACGGGAGGAGGAGGACGCTGCTACGTTTGACCTGGCTCGCGTCGCAGCTGGCCGGCGCGCCGTGCCCCGTGTCTCATACACTGACCAGCTCGGCGAAGACGATGGCGACGAGGAGTACGCAGCCAGCGACGAGGAGCCGGATGGCGACGGCGGCAGCAGCGAGGATGAAGATATGGAAGAGGCTGACGATGGAGCAGAAGACGAGGAGGAGGAGGACGAGGGAGGAGACGACGATTTCAAGGCCCCGCGGGCCAGCAGGAAGCGCAGTCAGCGGGACACGACGGTGGCACAGCGCCGGCGCCGCGTCGTGGACGATGATAGCGATTGAGGGGACTGCAAGGCAATCTAGAACACTGCGTCTCTCAATCGTTCATTGGCCCGTTGCCCCGCCCGGAAGTCCCATCTGCTGCGCTAGTGTTCGCATCCTCTCCTTCATAGCGGCGATTGATTTGGCGTGGGCATCGCGATACGCCTCGTTCACCAGCTCTGCCAGCCGCTCTGAGCCCAGCTCCATGGCGGCCTCCGTGATGTCGCACCCCCGCGGCTCCTGGTTCCCCGACACCGTGGCCTTCACCAGCTCGTCGCTGGAGTAGCCGTCGAACTGGGCACTGCGGTCAGCGGGGGCGGGTGAGTCAAGTCCACTCAGCGGGGGGTGAGGCGATAAAACAAAGGCAGGTGGGAGTGCGACGCACGCGGCGAGCTCCTTCTGCGCCTTCACAGCCTCCACCTGCACAACTTGTTGCGCCTTCTTCACCTGGTGGTTGCGTCAGCGGAGCGCGTATGAGGGTGACAAGGAGCTAGCCACGAGGTGTGCCACAACACCGGTGGCTGGAACGTTTGCACTCAACACGCACTTGCTCCATCAGGGCGCCCATGTTCCCGAACAAGCCTCCGGACTGTGGAGCGGTGAGTCAGCACCGCAGAGGAGAGAGGCAACGGGGGGTTGAGAGTCACAGGGCGCACCTTGTCTGCAGCACACACCAGCAGTGCCCGTCTCCCCGCGGCTCTGCTCTGGTACCGCTGCGCCCCCAGAGCTGAGCAACGACACGTGGTGGTAGGCCGGTGAGCACGCAGCGGAGCACGAATGCCTGGAAGCAAGCAGTGGGCGACCATGAGGGGTTCTCAGGCAGACTGCCGAAGGGGCTGCAAAAATGGCGGGGACGCAAGTTTGGAATGCGAAATGTGAAAGTGTTCAACTCGGATGCATGGCGTTGTCAGGGTGGTGGCAGTCTCAAGTAGCTGCCTGCGAGGAGGCTGCCGTGGCCAGCAATCAGCGATTCCAACTCCGGGTTGGCGGCCAAGATGTCTGTGTAGCGATGGCCGTTGCCATATGCGTGTTCAGCGATGGAGAACAGCGTGTCGTTCTCCTCCACGCAGTACATGCGTGGGAAGCCGCGAGCAAGTGGCACCGCAGTCGACCCCCCGTCTGTGGCCGCACTCTTCTCATGCGCGGCTGCTCTGGTGACATGCGATGCGACGCAGACGCTGCCGATGAGTGCGGCGTCACCAGTCGGGAGCATGGTGCGCCCCATTGCTGCGGCAACACGCCGTGCGCGGGCGCTTCGCGTGGCGGCGCCAGCAGCAGTGACGCCGAGAGTGACAGCTGCGCCACCGATGATGTGACGCCCAGCTCGTCGAGATGGACTGGGCTGGTTTTGACCACCAGGGGATCCGCTGCCGCCCCCGTCCCCGCCGCGACCGCTCTTCCCATTGCCGCCTGTGCCGCCAGCACCAGGAGAGCCTCCGCCCCGGCGCTGTGTGCCCGGGCTCGTAAGAACAGCTGCCAGCGAAGCTGTTAGCCCCCCTGGGCGCCTCGGAGAAGGCGGGGAGGCGGGGACGAGCGCCCAGCAGGACCCCGGCCCGTGGTCTGTTGTCACGTCCACGCGGTACGCGATTCCTGGCCGGCGCGTTGAACGCAGCACGCTCGGCTTGCGCCTGTCAACTTGAACATCTCGCAGAGGCTGACGGGAAGGACTACCGCCGCCTGGAGCAGCGGCGCCAACAGTCTTCCGGCTCCGGCCTGCACGCAGCGCCTGCGACTGCGCAACTGCTCGCTGCGTCGTTTTCTTGGAAGGAGCTCCGAGTCGGGAGCTGCTCGAGCTCTTGGCAACTGCGCCGCTTGCGACACGAGTCGCGCGCAAGCGAGCGCTGCTCGCAGCCGGTGCCCCAGCGCGCATTATATGCCTAATGAGCTGTGCCCGCTTCTGCGAGGGGTCACCAACGGTGCAATTTCCGATCAGCCGCTTCCGCCGTGTCTCCTCGCGCAGCCCATTCGCTGCGATGCACTCTGCGATGCGCACTTTGCTGCATAAGAGCTCATCTGTGCGCGCCTCTGTCCCTGCTTTGCGCCGCGCTGCGAGACACGGCCCGTTGTCGCCCGCAGCTACTGCTCGGTCGTCCACCACCACCGCGTTCCTGTCCTCCAGCGGCCTGCCTTCCACCGGCCGCCTGACCGTGGGTCCGCGCATGCTGGAGGCAGGGAAGCCGATTGCGCCGTTGCCCTGGCAGTCGGTGCGTCGCGCACTGTGCTTCACCGTCAACACGTGCTGACCCCCCTTGGACGCCCGCAGCGACGCACCACGTCCAGCGCGCCTCGCCTGGACCACGGCAGCGGTAGTGGAGGCAGCAGCGCACCGCCGAGAGGCACTGGCGGGGGCGGGGGCGGCGGTGGCGGGGGTGGAGGCGGAGGCAGCAGCGGCGCAAGTGGGGGGAGCAGTGCAACGCCGCCCAGCGACTGGTGGTCCACCTACTTGGCACTCCTTGACAGGTGCGTTGAGCTGCATCCGCGGGCAAGACTGCCTCTGCGCGTCCGTGTCCCGGACAAAGGGCGACGCCTGGGAAAGCGGTTGGACCCCGACCCTGGGCTGACTCACACGCACGCACACACGGCAGCCACCCGCTGGGCACGCGAGCTGTGACGGCCGCTGCGCTGAATCTGCTGGGCGACGTCATCTGCCAGGTGCGACACCTTGGTCACAGCAGACCTGGCGCGGGCGGCAGGGAAACTGACCTGCCGCGGTGGTTGCCAGGTGCTTTTCGAGGACGGTCCGTTCAACGTTCGTCGAGCAGCCATCTTCACGGCCATGGGCGGTCTTGTGATTGGACCCACGCTGTTTTACTGGTGCGCACGCATCCAGGCGGAGAAGGAGGACACGACCAGGAGTGTATGCGCTAACACACACCATCCGCATTGCGTGCTTGAACGGCGCAGGTACTCCACGCTGGGCCGCCTCGTTGCCGGCGAGGGTGCCATGGTGGCAGTGAAGAAGCTGGCGGCAGACCAGCTGCTCTTTGCGCCCCCCTTCCTGGCAGTCATTCTCTCACTGTGCGTGACCATCACTTGCGTGTTGTGCCATCATCCTGCACCTCTGGCCTGACGACTGATCCACTCATGCTCAATGCGTGCGCGTGCGTGCAGGCTGACGACGGCGGAGAGCGGGGTTGGTGCTGTGCAGGCGAAACTGCAGCAGGACTGGGCCAAGGTTGTGGTCACCAACTGGTACCTCTGGGTCCCCTTCCAGTTCTTCAACTTCCGGTTCGTGCCGCCCAAGCTCACGGTGGCGGCAGTCAACACCTGCGCAGTGGTGTGGAACGTGATACTGAGCTTGCTGTCACACGCCGCTGTGGAGGCCCCGCCAAAGCAACAAGGCAAAGGCAGCGCCGCTGCAAAGAAGCGCTGATGGACATCCGACGAACGCGTGTCGTGACCACATACGAACGACAGTGCTTGCATTGTGTAATCACAACACACTGTGTGCTCACTGAGGCTGAGCAGGCCGTCCCCAGAGCAGGTAGGCTGCGCCTCCAGCTGCAAGCCATGCGACGACACCCTGCGGGTTACCCAGCCCCAGCAGGCTGCGCAGCGCGGAGCCTGCGTATGGCTTGAGTAAGTGTTGTGCAAGGGAAGGTCAATAATGCGTGCGCAGACGCACCTTTGCCACTCATACGCGACCGCCCCGAGAAGCCACCACGTCTCTGGCTCGCTCTTTTGTGCTTCGCGCCCAGTGTAACCCGCCTCACGAAGGCCTCCAGAAATCGCGGGCGCACGTTTTGGAGACGAGCGCGCGTCGCATTCCGCATTCCTCCCTGCGTGTATAACCTTAGCGCACGTGCACACTAGTTGCTGCTGCTGATAGCCCAGCAGGGTTGTCCGTCATCATGCAAAGCCATGCTTTGTCGCCGGCCACTGCACTGGTTGCCCACAAGGACGCCGCGGGCGCGGGGCTACGCCGCCGCTGCGGCGCCTCTGCCGCTGCTAGCATGCTGCCCGGCAGTGGGAGTGACACAGGCGGCTCGGCCGCGGTGCGGTGCAGCAGTCAGCAGTCAGCAGGAGGCCGTCGGCCACGGAGCGCTCTTCGCTGGCCGGCCCCGGCTTCCGAGGGCCAGCACAGCTGCAGCTCCGCGCCACGGGGTGTGCGCCTGTCTGGTGCGTGGCCCCGCGGAGTCGATCTGGGCAGCCACGGGGTGGGCAAGCGGGCGGAAGAAGGGCAGCCCTAGAGACCCCCTTTTTATGGCTCTGGGGAGTCACGTCCTGTGTGCTCCACCGCCTGCCACTGGCGCTCACTCACTCGCCGCCGACGCGCCCACCAGCTGCAGCCTCGCCCGCTGCAGACTCGACGGAGTGCCCTGTGGAGCACTGCGAGCCGACTCCCGGGTTCAGCTCCATCCCCGAGGCCCTGGAGGCCATAGCGCGGGGGGAGTTCGTGGTCGTCATGGACGACGAAGACCGTGAGAACGAGGGCGACCTGATTGCTGCGGCTGACAAGATGACGACTGAGCGGATGGCGTTCATGGTTCGCCACACCTCCGGCGTGGTGTGCGTCTCCCTTGAGGAGACCCGCGCCGACGCTCTGGGTCTGCCTCTCATGATTGATGACAAGGCACGTGCGCTGCGTATATCTGCTGCGCGGGCATGCGCAGGCGCGCGAAATTCCATCGTGAATCTGATCCGGGTCACTCCTGCACACCAGAGCAACGCGGAGAAGCTACGCACCGCCTTCTGCGTCACCTGCGACCTCAAGGCGCGTCCTCCGCGCCGTCCCCACGCATGGCTCTCTGCACGGCCGCTTCTGACACGCACGCGATGGCTCCTCAGGAGGGCGTCACCACAGGCATCAGCGCGGCTGAGCGAGCCGCCACAGTGCGCGCACTTGCAGATCCGCGCAGCACTGTCGACACTTTCCAGCGCCCCGGTCACGTATTCCCACTGCGCTACCGCGCAGGCGGCGTCCTCCGCCGCGGCGGCCACACCGAGGCTGCTGTGGACCTGGCGCGCATGGCTGGCTGTGCCCCTGTCGGCGTGCTGTGCGAAATCGTCAACGACGATGGCTCCATGGCTCGATGCCCGCAGCTGCTGGAATTCGGCGCCAAGCACGGCCTCAAAGTTGTCCTCATCTCCGATCTCATCCGCTTCCGACGCGCCCGGGAGTCCACTGTGGAGCGCACCGCCGTCGCGCGGCTGCCCACCCAGTACGGCCTGTTCAACGCGTACAGCTACCGCAGCACCGCGGACGGCATCGAGCACGTGGCCATGGTCATGGGCGACATAGGGGATGGCAACGACGTGCTCGTGCGTGTGCACAGCGAGTGCCTTACGGGCGACATCTTCGCCAGCCGGCGCTGTGACTGCGGGCCTCAGTTGCATGCAGCCATGGCCCGCGTGGCGGCAGAGGGACGGGGGGTGATTGTGTACTTGCGAGGCCAGGAGGGCCGTGGCATTGGCCTGGGCCACAAGCTGCGTGCGTATAACTTGCAAGATAGCGGCCGTGACACCGTGCAGGCCAACGAGGATCTAGGTCTGCCCGTGGACAGCCGCGAATACGGCAGCGGCGCGCAGATCCTGCGCGATGTGGGTGTGCGCAGCATCCGGCTGATGACCAACAACCCAGCCAAATACACGGGTCTCAAGGGCTTCGGCCTCACCCTGGTTGGCCGCGTGCCTCTGTTGATGCCCATCAACAAGGATAACAAGCGCTACATCATGACAAAGCGCCAAAAGATGGGCCATTTCAGTGGTGCGGAGCTGCTCGCACCTGGGGAGTCAGCCCCGCCCGCAGATATTGAAGAGGAGGAGGAGGGCACTTACACAGCTGCAGAGCCCAGCCTGCGGCACTGAAGCGCATCATACCATTGTGGGAATGGCATTTAGAAATCGGTTTCATGGCACTGCACCACGACATAACTGAAACGCAGTCGCTGAAACGCGTCGAGAGGCAGACGCGTGCACGTGACGACAGGTTGCACACATGTGTTTGTCAATTGACGCAAGGCGTGAGGCTATTCGTTCCGTCGTTGCGCAGCTCCCACTGTCCCTCTACGACCTACTGGCCGCCGCGCAGGCGCAGCACCAAGTGCAGGGTGCTCTCCTTCTGGATGTTGTAGTCAGCCAGCGTGCGGCCGTCCTCCAGCTGCTTGCCGGCGAAGATCAGGCGCTGCTGGTCCGGC
>Ga0164296_1002516_pt1 | contig 18142 bp, 16 predicted proteins | sample GEODES057metaG_FD_113533 | JGI IMG/M metagenome (GOLD analysis project Ga0164296, IMG submission 113533) | Dystrophic lake water microbial communities from Trout Bog Lake, Wisconsin, USA - GEODES057 metaG | ecosystem: Environmental > Aquatic > Freshwater > Lake | place: USA: Trout Bog Lake...
CGGGCCCAGTGGCCGGGCAATGTGGCTAATGCCCGCCACCGATCATAATCGGCGTGCAGTCCACGCCATGCCGCAACGCCCGCTGACCCCACCCCACACGCCGCGTCCTTGCGGCACGCTCGGGAGAATTGCGTGGCCTCACCCACCATGATCATCTGCCTTGGGCACGCGGCCCTGGATCGCATCTACCGCATCGCCGGCTTTCCCCCCTCGCCGCAAAAGGTCCTGGCGAACAGCACCGAGGAAGTCGGCGGCGGCATGGCAGCCAACGCCGCCGTCGCCATCGCCCGCCTGGGCGGCCACGTCGCCCTGTGCAGCCGCATTGGCGACGATCTGGCCGGACAGGCAATCCGCGCCGAACTCCAGGAAGAAGGCGTGGACGTATCGCTGCTGCGCGCCTTCACCGGCGCGCGCTCCTCCACCTCGGCCGTGATCGTCGATCCGGCCGGCGAGCGTCTGCTGGTCAACGACCGCGGCGCGGAGCTCGATGATGACCCATCCTGGCTGGACCTGACGATCGTTCAGCGCGCCAGCTTGGTCATGGCCGACGTCCGCTGGCCGGACGGCGCGATCGCACTGTTCCGTGCCGCGCGGCAGACGGGCGTCACCACGGTGCTGGACGGCGATATCGGCGCCGCATCCCGCCTGCCCGCCTTGCTGGCACTGTCCGATTACGCCGTGTTCTCCGCCCCCGGATTGGCCGAGTTCGTCGCCGATGAACCCGCGGCTGCCCTGGCGACCATCCGACGGATGGGCCCCGGACATGCCGGTGTCACGCAAGGCGCAGCGGGCTATCTGTGGCTGGACGACACAGGCCTGCACACGCAAGCGGCGTTCCCGGTCACCGCGGTAGACACAAGCGGGGCCGGCGATGCGTTTCATGGCGGCTTCGCCTGGGCCTTGGCGCAGGGCATGGACGCCGCCGCCTGCGCCCGTGTGGGGCAGGCAACAGCGGCACTGAAATGCCTGACGCCGGGCAACCGGCGCGGTCTGCCCGATCACGCGGCGCTGATGGCGTTCCTCGGCCGCGCCGGTCGTTAAGCGGCATTCCCCCGCTTGGCACGGCACCTGCACCCCGCTGGCCGTTGCAGACAGACAGATCGCCTGCTTGCGACATAACGGTCCTGTGGGTACGGTTCGTCATGGTAAATTTCATAATCCGGCGTCTGCTGCTGGCAGGCCTGGTGCTGATCACGGTGCTGACGCTCAGCTTTACCCTCACGCGCCTGTCCGGCGACGTCGCGATCTCGATGGCCGGCCCCGGCGCCAGCCCGGAAGATGTCGAGACGATTCGCGCCGCCTATGGCCTGAACCGGCCATTGCCCGTGCAGTTTCTGGCCTGGGTGGCCGATGCCGCCTCGGGCGACCTGGGGCGGTCATATCTCTATCACGCCCCCGTTGCCGACCTGATCAAGGCGCGACTGCCGATTACGCTGTGCCTCGGCGTGACCGGGCTTAGCATCGCACTGCTGGTTGCACTTCCTCTCGGCATCGTCGCCGCCATGCATGAAGGCTCCATCCTCGACCGCGCCATCATGCTGATCGCTGTCATCGGCCAGGCAATGCCCAGTTTCTGGCTGGGACTGACACTGGTGATCCTGTTCGGATTGCGCCTGCAATGGCTGCCGCTGTCCGGCGTGGAGACATGGCAGGGTTATATACTGCCCGGCGTCGTGCTGGCGTTCTCTGCCATTCCCGCCCTGATGCGCCTGACCCGTTCCGGCATGGTGGATGCCCTCGCCTCGGACTATATCCGCACGGCGCGCGCAAAGGGCCTGAGTCTGGCGCGGATCGTGCTCCGCCATGCCCTGCGCAACGCCGCCATGCCGGTCGTGGCCATCGCCGCCGTGCAACTTGGTTTCATGCTCGGCGGCTCGATCGTCATCGAGGCTGTGTTCTCGCTCAACGGTGTCGGCTATCTGGCCTGGGAGTCGATCGCGAAGAACGACTTCCCGGTGGTGCAATCGGTGGTGCTGTTCCTGGCCGTCATCTACATCGCCCTGACCGTCCTGGCCGACATCATGAACGGGTTGCTGGACCCGCGGCTGCGCATCGCATGAGCCTGCAAAGATATAGCGCCCTGCTGGGCCTTTGCATCGTCGGCAGCGCCGTCATCATCGCCATCCTGGCACCCTATATAACGCCGCAAGACCCGTTCCTGCAGAACCTGGATGGCCGCATGCTGCCACCATTCTGGTTCGACGACTCCGTGCCTAGCCACCCGCTCGGCACCGACCAACTCGGACGCGACTATCTGTCCCGCATGATCTATGGCGCGCGGATATCGCTGCTGATCGGCACGCTGGTGGTGATCTGCTCCGGCCTCATCGGCAGCACACTCGGTGTCCTCGGCGGCTATTTCGGCGGGCGCATCGATACGGTGGTGATGTTTCTTATCACCTGCCGATTGGCCATCCCGCTTATCCTGGTGGCGCTCACGGTCGTTGCGTTTGTCGGCAGTTCCCTGACGGTGGTGATCCTGACGCTTGGCCTGTTGCTGTGGGAACGCTTCGCCGTCGTTGCGCGCACAACCACCATGCAGGTGCGCAATCTGGATTACGTCGCCGCCGCCGACGCGGCCGGGGCATCGATCCGGCATATCCTATTGCGGGAAATCCTGCCCAATATCGCGCATCATCTGGTCGTCGTCGCCACGCTGGAAATGGCCTTGGCGATCTTGTTAGAGGCCGCGCTCTCCTTTCTCGGCCTGGGCGTGCCCTCTCCCTTGCCGTCATGGGGGCTGATGATTTCCGAGGCAAAAGACTACATGTATTTCTCGCCGTGGGTGATCATGATCCCCGGGGTTGCCCTGTTCGTGCTGGTTCTTGGCATCAATCTTCTGGGAGACGGGCTGCGTGATTGGCTAGGAGCCCGTCGCGATGTCTGACCCACTGCCCGGCATGCCAGCCGAACCCGCCCCCTTGCTGGAAGTCGGCAACCTGCGTGTCAGTTTCGGCGCCCGCGTGGATGCCGTGCGCGCGGTATCGCTGACCGTTCAGCGTGGCGAGACGCATTGCCTGGTGGGCGAAAGCGGCTGCGGCAAGTCCGTCACCTCGCTTGCGGTGATGGGACTGCTGGCAAAAGGTGCCAAGCGCAGCGCCGACCTGCTGCGCTTTGCCGGGCAGGATCTACTGGGCCTATCGGAACGCGATCTGTCGCGTTTACGCGGCGACCGGATGGCGATGATCTTTCAAGAGCCGATGACCAGCCTTAATCCGGCGTTCACGATCGGCAGCCAAATGGCCGAGGTGATGCAGCGCCATCGCGGCACCCCGCGCGCGGAAGCGATGGAACGGGCTGGCTATTTGCTATCCAAGGTCGGCATTTCCAACCCTGTTCTGCGGTTGGGACAGTTTCCGCATCAACTATCGGGCGGATTGCGTCAGCGCGTGATGATCGCCATGGCTTTGATGTGTGAGCCGGAATTGCTGATCGCAGACGAGCCGACCACGGCGCTGGACGTGACGGTGCAAGCGCAAATCCTGCGCCTGCTGGCCGGACTTCAGCAAGAACTCGGCTTGGGCATTCTGTTGATCACGCATGATCTCGGCGTCGTCGCCCGCATGGCCGATCGTGTCAGCGTGATGTACGCCGGAGAGGTGGTGGAGAGCGCGCCGGCCGCGACCTTGTTCGCGCATCCGACCCATCCCTACACGCGCGGCTTGCTCGCCTGTGTGCCGGTGCCGGGAAGACTTGCCCGTGGCGCGCGGCTTGGCAGTATTCCAGGCAGCGTTCCCCGCATCGGCGCGGGCTTCGCCGGCTGCGCCTTTCGTGATCGATGCACCTATGCAACGGAATCGTGCCACGGCACGGTGGCGATGCAAGCCGGCGGTGATGATCATCGTTACCGCTGCATCTTGCCGCATGACTGGTCGGAAGCCTGCGCAGCATGACTCAACCGACGCCACTCGCCATCGATGTCCAAAATGCCCAGCGGCTTTTCACGCAAAGCAGCGGCACCTTCGCGCCAAGCCAAACCGTTCGCGCCGTTGACGGGGTATCACTGCAGATACCGACCGGCACTTGCTTTGGCATCGTCGGTGAAAGTGGCTGCGGCAAATCCACCCTCGCGCGCATGATCCTGGGTTTGCTGCCGGTCACCAGCGGGGACATCGTCGTGGCGGGACAGCGTCTGTCCGACATGGACCGCCGAGCGCGTGCCAGGCTGATCCAGCCGGTGTTTCAAGACCCGTTCTCGTCGTTAAACCCGCAACAGCGCATCGCCGAGATCGTCGGTCTACCCTTGACGGCCCAGGGCATCACCGGACGCGAACGCTCTGACCGGGTGATGGATATGCTGCAGCGTGTGGGTCTACCCAGCAGCTTCGCCACGCGTCAGCCGGCGCAGCTTTCGGGTGGCCAGCGTCAGCGGGTGGCGATTGCGCGGGCGCTGGTTCTGCGGCCACGTATTGTCGTTTGCGACGAACCGACATCGGCACTCGATGTATCGGTGCAAGCGCAGATCTTGAACCTGCTTGCCGATTTGCGAGAAGAATTAGGCCTGACCTACGTTTTCATCAGTCACAACCTTGCCGTGGTAGAGCACGTCTGCGACCAGGTTGCGGTGATGTATCTGGGCCGGATTGTCGAGCAAGCGCCGACAGCCGAGCTGTTTGAAACGCCGACGCATCCGTATACCAGGGCGCTGCTGGCGTCTGTGCTGACGCCCGATCCCGGGCGCGGCATTCCCGATGTCGGCCTTGGCGATGCCTATCCGGACCCGGCCAACATACCCGCCGGCTGCCGCTTCCACCCCCGTTGCCCATCCCGCGACGCCGCCTGCGCGAGCGTGACCCCGCAGCCCGTGCGCCATGGTGAGCGCATCGTCGAGTGTCTCCTTGCGCCCACCCTCTCCGCAGCCCCGCCCCCACCCGCCTGAAAGGACTTTGTGCATGCGTTCCGTGTCATCACTGAAATCCATCGCTCTGCTCGCCGCTTTGGCAGGGGGCTTCGCGAGCCCCGCCCTGGCGCAGAAATCCGCCGATACGCTGCGCGTGGTTTGGTGGGATCAGCTCGTCAACGTGAACCCTTATTATAACCAGCTTCGCGCTGGCATCGTGGTGCACCACCAGGCGTTCGACGGCCTGCTCTACCGCGATCCGCAAGACTTTCAGATCAAAGGCGCGCTTGCCACTGACTGGCGATATATCGACCCAACCACGCTGGAATTCAAACTTCGGCAAGGCGTGAAGTTCCACGACGGCAGCAGTTTCAGCGCCGATGATGTCGTCTACACCATCAATTCCGTCCTCGCCGACAAGCAGGTCTCGGTTCCCAGCAACTATTCCTACATCGAAAACGCAACGAAAATCGACGATTTCACCGTGCAAATTAAGCTCAAGCGGGTTTTCCCCGCGGCGCTGCAATATCTTGCCATGGTGACCCCGATCCTGCCCAAAGCCTACAGAGAGCGCGTGGGGTCGGACGCGTATGACAAGCTGCCGGTTGGCGCCGGTCCTTACAAGATCGTCAAAGTCGATGGCGTCAATGAAATCGACATGGAACGTTTCGAAGATTACTACAAGGACAGCCCGAAAGGCCGCGCCAAGATCAAGTATGTGCATATCCACCAGGTGACCGACGCGACGACGGCGCAGAATGAGATGATCGGAGGCAAGGCGGACTGGACCTGGAACATCATCCCCGACATGGTCGAAAAAATGGCGCTTTTGCCAGGGATCACCGCGATCCGTGCGGAATCCATGCGGGTGAACCTGCTGAACATGGATGCTGCCGGCCGCACCGGTGCGGACAATCCGCTGACGAAAACCAAGGTGCGCCAGGCGATATCTTACGCGATCGATCGTGAGTCGATGGCCAAGAATTTGATGCAGGGCGGGTCACGCGTGCCCAACACGCCGTGCTATCCCACCCAGTTCGGCTGCGACGCGGATGCGGCCGTGAAATACCCCTATGATCCGGCCAAGGCGAAAGCTCTGCTGGCCGAGGCAGGCTATCCGAACGGGTTCGACATTGAAATAAACTCCTACCTGCTGCCGCAATTCGAAGGCGCGATACAGAATTATCTGAAGGCGGTCGGCATCAATGCCAAAATCAACCATCTGCAGGTGCAAGCCGTGATCCAGAAAATACAGGAAGGCAAAAGCCCGATGGATCTCGGCAATTGGGGCAGCTACTCGATCAACGACGTGTCCGCCTTCCTGCCGCAATACTTCTCCGGGGCGGGGGAAGGTTTCAGCGTCAACGACCTAGCGCATGACGCCGAACTGACCAAGCTGGTGCGGTCTGGCAGCGCCTCCACGGACCCGGAGGAGCGGAAGAAGGCCTACTCAGCGGCGATTAAGTTAGAAACTGAACAAGCCTATCTTGTGCCGCTGTTCACCAGCGTGGTGCCCTATGCCTATCGCAAGGAACTCAATTTCCAGACTTGGCCGGATGAACTGCCGCGCTACTACCTGTCCAGTTGGAACTAATCGGCAATGCAGCGCTTCGGTTGGGTCATGATCAGACCCAACCGAGGTTGAAACGATTCCGTCACGGCAGCCCTTGCTGCCCACAACGGAACCGCGTTGCCTTACCCGCCCCCGCAGCCACAGCCACAGGCTCGGCCTTCGCGGGCCTAAAATCCGAACGGAGGCTACAGGCCGCAGGCGATATCCAGCGCCATGCGCAACAGGTTCTGACTGGCCTCCGGCGTGCGAAAGGCGCTGTGCGCCGACAGCGTAACGTTCTCCAGCGTCGTCAGTTCGTGGCCGACGGGCAGCGGTTCGGTGTTGAACACGTCCAGCGCCGCGTGGCGCAGATGGCCTGATCGCAACGCACCGATCATCGCCGCCTCATCCACGATCGCCCCGCGCGCCGTATTCACCAGCACGGCACCGGGCCGCATCTTGGCGATCCGCTCCGCCGACAGGAAGCCGCGCGTTTCGTCATTCAACAGCAAATGCAGCGATACGACATGGCTTTCCGCCAACAACGTATCCAGATCGACGAACGTCACCCCCGGCGCCGTCTTGGGCGAGCGGTTCCAGGCCAAAACGCGCATGCCCGATCCGGCGGCGATGCGTGCCACCTCGGCGCCGATGCCGCCGTAGCCGATCAACCCCAGCGTCTTGCCGGTCAGTTCCAAGCCTTCCGTGCGGATCCAGTTACCCGCACGCATGCCACCATCCATGCGCGCCAAGCCCCGCGCCGCCGCCCACATCAGGGCGATCGCGTGCTCGGCCACCGCCGTATCGCCATAGCCCTTGATGATATGAACGGTGATGCCAAGCTCAGCCAGTTCCTCGGGGTTCATGTAGCTGCGCGCGCCGGTGCCCAGGAAGATCACGTGCTTAAGGCCGGTGCAGGCCCGCATGGCGTCTGTCGGCAGGTGAGTGTGATCGTCGAAGATGAAATCATAGCCCGCGGTCAGCGTGGGCAACGCCTCGGGCGGGATGGAACCGCGCTGCAGCACATCCATGGCGGGATCGGTCGGCCGCACCACAGCGTGAAAGACCGACGCCAGATCGTCGACCGCATCCAAAAACAAGCCCTTCATTGATCAAACTCCCGACACCAAACCGCCACAAGGTTGCGCAAGCCTATCCGTCCCGGCAACCCAGGTCACCATCCGAAACCACGCCCCTGGCAGACCACGCGCAATTAAAGCGGCACAGCATGACACTCTATGCTAAGATGGAACGAATGCCGCGGCCCGCCCCAATCGTCCCTCGCTTTGATACTGACCGGCGCTTCCAGGCCGATCGGGATCATGGCCGAGCAACTGCCGCATTGCCGCCGATTCCGCCGCCGTTGCGGGTGCGGCGATCCTGGCGGCGGCGGGTTATTTTCTGGCTGCTGCGCTGGACCTTCATCCTGGCGATCTGGGGCGGGGTGGCCGGTGTGCTGCTGGTTCTATGGTTCTGCCGCGATCTGCCACGCCCTGAATCGGCGATGGACGCCGTCCGCCGCCCCAGCCTGACACTGGAAGATCGCACCGGCCGAGTCATCGCCACCTACGGCGATCTGGTCGGCGACGTGGTGCACCTGAACCAGGTCCCCGCCAGCCTGCCCGCGGCGATGGTGGCGGTGGAGGACCGGCGCTTCTACCATCACCACGGAATCGATCCCGTTGGCGTGCTGCGCGCTGCCTGGATCAACCTGACCGCCGGGCGCGTCGTTCAAGGCGGTTCAACCCTGACCCAACAGGTCGCCAAGACGCTGTTTCTGACCAACGCGCGCACCGTCGGACGCAAGGTGCAGGAACTGTTCCTGACACTGTGGCTGGAACGGCATTTCACCAAGAGCGAAATCCTGGAGATCTACCTCAACCGCGTCTACCTCGGATCCGGCGCCTGGGGCATGGATGCCGCCGCTCGGCTGTATTTCGGCGTGCCGGCGCGCGCCCTGACCCTGCCGCAGGCGGCCGTCCTGGCGGGCCTGCCCCGCGCGCCGTCGCGCTTCAATCCGCGCGTCAACCCGCAGGCCGCAGCCGCCCGAGGCCGGGATGTCCTCGCCGCCATGGCCGCGACCGGCGCCATCACCGCCGAACAAGCACAGGCCGCGGCCGCGCAGATCGCCTTTCCACCCACCACCGCCGCACCGGGTTGGTTCGCCGATTGGGCGGCGGAAAAATCGGAAAGCCTGTTGGCCCCAAACACCGATGCCGTCTTGCGCACCACACTCGATGCGCGCCAGCAGCAAATCGCCGAGGCACGGCTGTTTGCCCTGCTGACCGGCCCCGGCGCAGCCAGTGATGTCGGTCAGGGGGCGGTGGTGATCCTCGATGCCGCCACCGGTGCGGTGCGCGCCATGGTCGGCGGGCGCAGCTACCATGATAGCCCCTATAACCGCGCCGTGCTGTCCCGCCGCCAGCCGGGGTCGGCGTTCAAACCCTTCGTGTGGCTAACGGCGCTGCAAACCGGCATGACACCGGACGACACCGTGCTGGATGCGCCGATCCGCATCGGCAAATGGAGCCCGGTGAATTTCGAGCATAAATTCTTCGGTGACATCACCCTGGAAGAGGCGCTGGCACAGTCGATCAATACCGCCTCGGTCCGGTTGCTGATGAAAGGCGGCGGTCCCAAAGCGGTCGCAGCCACAGCGGCAAGCCTGGGCATCACCGATACGCTGCCACTCGACGCTTCGCTGGCACTGGGCACCGGAGAGGTCGGCTTGCTGGAACTGACATCCGCCTATGCCGCCTTCTTCAATGGCGGCTACCGGGTGACACCGTTCGGGCTAGAGCGGATGGCCACGCCGCCGGTCCCGATCTTGATGCCGGAGGAAGCCAACATGATGGCGCGCATGCTGGCGGCGGTGGTAGCGCGCGGCACCGGACGTGCCGCCGCGGTGCCCGGGCAAATGGTGGCAGGCAAGACAGGCACGACACAGGATTCTCGCGACGCCTGGTTCATCGGCTTTTTCCGCGGCGAGATTATCGGCGTCTGGCTTGGCAACGACGACAATCACCCGATGAAAAACGTCATGGGCGGGTCGCTGCCTGCTCGGCTATTTCATGACATTGCGATCGACCTGAATTGACCCACGGTTGGTCGGCCAAAATATTAATACAAAAAATACATTTATTTTATATTTACATACATAATTCTTCAAAATAGCAGCAGAAACTGTCAGCAATTTTTACGATCGTATCGTCTCTTACGCGCGATTCACATATAAATACCTGTTATTGCATGTATTTTATTCTGGCACGCAACATGCAAATGGATAAGTAATTCGAGGTTCAAATCGGACTGTCATCGCCGACGATGTCGCCAAACAGGACGGCATGGGGAGAATTCGCAATGCGGCTTATTGCCTCACCATTCGGGCTGCTCGCCATGGTCATCCCTTGCATGATCGGCTTGGCCCTGACGTGGACGTTGTGCCGACTACCCCGCGAAATCGTCGAATTCGCGGTGGCCTGGTTGATGGTTGCCCTGCCGGCCGCAATGCTGTTCGGCCACTGCGCACTGAGTAGCGAGCGCTGAGCGCCACCCGCATCTGGGGACAAAGACCTCACGGGCCAAAGACTGGCACCCGCCCTGGTAAGGATCCGTCTAGTAGCCCATCAGGCGCGCGTAACGATCGCGGGTAAAGCGCGAGTCGCCGAACGTCGCCTGCGCCACCCGGGCGCGCTTCATGAAAAAGCCGATCTCGTGCTCATCCGTCATGCCGATGCCGCCGTGCATCTGCACGCCTTCATTGCCGCAGAGATAGAGCGTGTCATTCGCCTTGGTCTTGGCCAGGCACGACAGCGAAGGCGCATCCGGCGCATCCGCATCGAGCGCAGAGACGGCCGCCAGCACGGTGGACCTTGTCATCTCCACTTCGCAGAACATCGTTGCCGCGCGATGCTTCAGCGATTGGAAACTGCCGATCGCCACGCCGAACTGCTTGCGGTCCTTCAGGTATTGCACCGTCCGCTCAAACGCTTCCGCCGCGCTGCCCAACATTTCCGCCGCCAAGCCGGCGCGCGCCCGGTCCAGGACCTGGCTCAAGATCGCCGCGCCGCCACCCACCGGTCCCAGCACGGCAGAGGCTGGCACCGAGACATTGTCCAGCACCAGATTGGCGGCGTTACGACTATCGACAACCGACAGGCGCCGGCGCTGGACCGCCTCACCCGGCACCAGAAACAGCGTCACGCCGTCATCCGTGCGCGCCGCCACGATCAGCGTATCGGCGATATGCCCGTCCAGCACGAAGGTCTTGGTGCCATCCAGACGATAGCCGGAGCCCGCGCGCACCGCCGTCAGCGCAATCTGATCCGGGGCATGACGAGCACCTTCCTCCAGCGCCAGGGCGAAGATCTGCTCCCCGGCCAACAGGCTCGGCAGAAACTGGTCCTTCTGCGCCTGATCGCCCGCCAAGGCCAAAAGGGAAGCGCCGAGTAGCGCCGTCGATAACAGCGGCGTCGCCGCAAGGGTGCGGCCGGCGGCTTCCATCACCTGCGCCAAGCCGGTCATGCCGAACGCGCTGCCGCCGTCATCTTCCGACACCAGGAACCCGGTCCAGCCAAGTTCCGCCATCTGCCGCCACAGATCGCGCGAAAACCCGTCCGGGTCGTTGCTGTCGCGCAACCGGCGCAGCGCCGTCACCGGGCTTTGTTCGCGGAAGAAGTCAAATGCGCTGTCGCGCACCATGCGGGCTTCATCAGTCAAGACAAGTGCCATGGCGATCAGTCCGGTAGGCCAAGCACGCGCTTGGCAATGATGTTGAGCTGTATTTCCGAGGTCCCACCCTCGATCGAATTCGCTTTGGAGCGGAGCCATTCGCGGGTGAAGCGCAAGGCATCTTCGCTGAACCCCTCCCCCTCCCAGCCCAACCCCTGGAACCCTTCAGCCTCCAACAGCATTTCATAGCGGCGCTTGTTCAATTCGGTGCCTTGCAGCTTGAACATCGCCGATAGCGGCCCGGGCGGTGCACCCGCCTCCTCTTCTTCCGCCGCGCGCCGGCGCGTCAGTTGGAAAGCCGCATTGTCGATGTTGAACGCCGCGACACGATCACGCAGCACCGGATCGGCGATCCGCCCGTCATCCTCGCCGGCGAAGGCCTTGGCCATCGCTTCGACCGAGATTTCAAACTTCGCCGCATTGCGCGCGCCGATGCCGCCAATGCCCTTGCGCTCGTGCTCCAGCAGGCGCTTGGCGATGGTCCAGCCCTTGTTCAACTCCCCCACCAGATGGCCAACCGGGACGCGAACATTCTCGATGAACGTCTCACAGAAGACGGAGGCGCCCGAGATCAGCCGGATCGGCCGCGGCCGCACGCCCGGATCGGCCATGTCGATCAGCAGAAAGCTGATGCCATCGTGCTTTTTCACCGTCGGATCGGTGCGCACCAGGCAGAATATCCAGTCCGAAAGATGCGCGTTCGACGTCCAGATCTTGTGGCCGTTGACCAGAAAATGCTCGCCTTGCAGCACCGCGCGGGTGGACAGGCTCGCCAGGTCGGAGCCGGCGCCGGGTTCGGAGTATCCCTGACACCAGCGGATCTCGCCGCGGATGATCGGCGGGATATGGGTCTGGCGCTGCTCTTCGGTGCCATATTCCAACAACACCGGCCCCAACATCGACAAGCCCATGCCGCGCAGCGGGGTGCGGCAGCCAAGATCCTGCATTTCTTCATCCAGGATCAGCGCCTCTTCGTTGCTCAGGCCGCCGCCGCCGTAACGCTTTGGCCAGGTGGGCGCGGTCCAGCCTTTGGCGGCCATGCGATCCAGCCAGATTTTCTGCTCGGGCCGCTTGAAGACGGCCTGCTTGCCACCGGCGACCTGCTCATCTTCCGGCATGCGGGTGCGCATCGCCGGCGGGCAGTTTTCCTCAAGCCAGGCGCGGACCTCGGCACGGAACTGCGACATGATGTGGATGTTCCCCTATGGACGTTTCTGCTCGTTGGCGCACAGGCAACCACCATCCACGCGCGCCGGCAAGCACCGAGGCCGGCCCATCCCGGCGCGCCCACACCGCGTCAGATCGCGCCGTCCGCCTTCAGCGCCGCGACCGCCTGTTCGTTCAGTCCCAGCCATTCCGACAAGACGGCGGCCGTATGCTCCCCCAGCACCGGTGACGCCGTCAGCGCCGGCGGTCTGCCGTCGATGCGCACCGGCCAGCCGGGCATCTTGAAGTCGCGGTGCACCGGATGGCGCATCACCTGCATGATGCCGCGTGCCTCAAAATTCGGGTCGTTCTGCAATTCCATCGTGTCCAGCACGGCACCGGCGGGAATACCCGCATCACCCACCGCGCGCATCGCATCCAGCTTGGTCTTTTGACGGGTCCACGCGGCGATGATGGCGTCAACCTCGGCTTCGCGCTCGGACCGAGCAACGCCGTCGGCATAGCGTGGATCTCCGATCAGATCCTCCCGCCCCATCACTTTCAACAACCGATCCCAGTGTTCCGCGTTCGCTCGGCTGGTCATGATATAGACCCAGTCATTGGGGCCGCCGGGCGCGCACGGATACAGGCCCATCGGCGCGTTTCGCAGGCCAAGAACCTTGCTGCCGCCACGCTCCACCGCCTTACCGGTGCGACCCTGGGTGGCAAAGTTGATGCGCATATAGTGCAGCATCGCATCCTGCATCGCCACCTGCAGACGATGCCCCTCCCCGGTTTCGCGCCGCTTATACAACGCGCCCAGGATGGTGATCGCCATCAACATGCCCGTGCCGGTGTCACCCAAGGAAATACCGGGGCGAGTCGGCGGCCCATCCGGATCACCCGTCACGCTGAAAGTGCCGCCGCAGGCCTGGGCGATCATATCGAAGGCGAGATTCTTCTCGAACGTACTGCCCTCACCGAAGCCTTTGATCTGGGCGTAAATGATCCCGGGGTTGATCGCTTTCACCGCGTCATAGCCCAGGCCCAGACGCTCGATCGCGCCGGGGGCGAAATTCTCGATGCATACATCGGCGTTGCGCAGCATATCCCGCACCAGCGCCAGACCCGAGGGCGACTTCAGGTTCACCGTCATGGACCGTTTATTCGCGTTCAGTACGTGGAAATAATACGGATCATCATCCGGTTGCCCGGGCCGTAGCCGCCGTCCGGGGTCGCCCATTTTCGGATTCTCGATCTTCACCACATCGGCGCCGAGCCAGGCGAGCGCTTCGGTGCAGGAGGGGCCGGCTTCGAACTGGGTAAAATCGACGATCTTGACCCCGGCCAGAAACGGCACGGGCGCGACAGCATCGGATGCCATGATGGAACGCTCCCTGGTGGTGTTTTCGACCAGCCTATCGGTCTGACCTGCCGGGGGCAAATACGCCGCTTTTTTGCGGGAGACCGTGGCGTCGGGTGATGCCTTGGTTGCGGCCGCGCTGCGCATGACGGCATGATGCCCGCATCGTTGCAGGGGCCAGAGTGCCAAAGGGCCAGAGGGCCAGGGGCCAGACGGCTAGGGGGCAAAGCATGGCGGACAAAATCATCATCTACCACAACCCGAACTGCGGCACCTCTCGCAAGGTGCTGGCGCGGTTGCAGGAGGTTGGGGCGACACTGACCGTGATCGAATACCTGAAAACCCCGCCGAGCAGAGCGGAACTGACCGCGCTTTTGCATCGCATGGGCATGACCCCGCGCCAAATCTTGCGCCGCAAGGGCACCCCTTTTGACGCGCTGGGCCTGGACGACCCGACCAAGACGGACGCGCAGGTGATCGACGCGATCCTGGCGCATCCGATCCTGATGGAGCGGCCTGTTGTCGTCAGCCCGAAGGGCGCCGCCATCTGCCGCCCGGCGGAGACGGTCGAAGCCTTGCTGCCGTAGCGCCGGCCGAATGGGCGGCCCCAGGGGGACGGACCCAGTGGGGCGGACACAGTGGGGCGGACACAGGGCGCGGACCCAGGGGGGACTGAAGAAGCGCGGGTTGCCCAAGGAAACAGACCGGGGAGGCAGACGGGGAAAACAGAGGGGGACCGCTGACCGGCAGACCGCATCAGCAGACCATCGGGTGCGCCTAAAACACGGCTTGTCATGCTTCGTTACCGGTAACGCCTTGATAGAGACGGTGCTGACTCCCCATTATCCTGGGCGGAGGAGGCTTTGTTGATGGGCGCCAGCCGACCAATCCTAGTCGTCGAGGACGACGACACGCTGCGCCACGCGCTGGTGGAGCAAATCACCCAAGGCGGGCGCTATCAGGCGTTCCAGGCGGCAACGCTGCACCAGGCGATGCAGTTGCTGGCCGCGCCGGACGCCCGGTTCGACGCGATTATCCTCGACGTGGCCATGCCGGACGGCGATGGGCGCGACTTCTGCGCGCAGATGCGCCAGAGCGGCCATCGCATGCCGATCATCATGCTGTCGGGCAGCGCGAGTGAGGAAGATATCGTCCGCGGCCTGAACGCCGGCGCCAATGACTATCTCGCCAAGCCGTTCCGCGCCGCCGAGTTGCTGGCGCGGATGCAGGCGCAATTGCGCGTTTTCGACTCGACGCAGGACGCCGTTCTGGCCATCGGCCCGTTTCAGTTCCGCCCCTCGGCGCAGACGCTGCAAACCGCCGATCGGTCCCGCCGCATTCGCCTGACGAGCAAAGAAGTCGCGATCCTGAAATTCCTGCTCAGCGCGGGCGGAGAGGCGGTTTCGCGCCAGGTGTTGCTGAACGAGGTCTGGGGCTACAACGCCGGCGTCACCACCCATACGCTGGAGACCCATATCTACCGCCTGCGACAGAAGATCGAGGCCGATCCGAACAACTGCGACCTTCTGCTGACCGCGCCCGGCGGGTATCGCCTGAACACGGCCTGGACGGCGGAGCCCGCCGGTATCACGCCCGCGTAGCCCGCGACCTGCGCACGCCGCAGCGGGCGAGGCGCTTCGGCGGCGCGGTTCTGGCCCCCGGTTCTGGCCCCGCGGTTATGGCCGCTGGTTCTGACCACCCCGATCCTGGCCTCGCGGTTCTGGCCACCCCGGTTCTGGGCGGCGCACGCCATCACGGACGGCGCAATCACCTCGTCATCGCGGTTCAGGTCCGGTAAACATGCCCCTACCGCGGCCCAACACCGGGCCGCATCACGATCGCGTCCCAGGTCCGACCCTTTCATGGCCCCCTTCGTCGAACGCGTTATTAGCAGCCCCAGCGTCCCCGCTCAGACCCAGGTCGTCGTCATCGGTGGCGGCATCATTGGCGTCTGTGCGGCGTTTTTCCTGGCACGCAAGGGCGTCTCGGTGGTGCTGTGCGAGAAGGGCGAGGTTGCCGGCGAACAATCCAGCCGTAACTGGGGATGGTGCCGGCAGATGGGCCGCGATCCGCTGGAGGTGCCTTTGGCGAAGGAGGCGTTGCGCCTCTGGCCTGGCATGGACGGGCTGATCGGTGGCGAAACCGGCTTTCGCCGCACCGGCATCGTCTATCTCTGCCGCAGCAAGCAGGAATTCACGCGCCGGGAAGCGTGGTGGGAACAGGTGGGCCAGAGGTTCGATCTGGATACGCGGATGCTGACGCGCACCCAAGCCGACCGCGTGCTACCGGGGCTGGCCGGCGCGTGGGCCGGGGCGATGTTCACGCCCAGCGACGGGCGGGCGGAACCGAGTATGGCCGCCCCGGCGATCGCGCGGGCGGCGCAAGCACTGGGCACGACGGTGCTGACCGGTTGCGCCGTGCGCGGGGTGGAAACCACCGGCGGGCGGATCAGCGGCGTGGTGACGGAAAAGGGCCGCATCGCCTGCCAAGCCGTGGTGCTGGCCGGCGGTGTGTGGTCGCGGCTGTTCTGCCGCCCGCTGGGCGTGCGTCTGCCGCAGTTGAAAATCCTCTCCTCGGTGATGCGCACCGAACCGCTGCGCGACGGGCCGGAGGCATCGGTCAGCGGCCACGGCTTCGGGCTGCGCAAACGGCGGGACGGCGGCTACACGGTCGCCAGTTGGAGCAGCAATATCGCCGACATCGTGCCGGACTCGGTGCGCTTTTTCCGCGATTTCCTGCCGGCGCTGCTGCAACGCGGCGATGGCATCCGCTTGCGCCTGGGCCGGCGCTTCATCACCGAGGCGATGCAGCCGGCGCGCTGGCGCCTGGACCAACCATCCCCGTTCGAGGCTGTGCGCACGCTGGATCCGCCGGCACATCCGGCGATCCTGCAACAGGCCAAGACCTACGCGACCCAAGCGTTTCCGGTGTTTCACACGATGCGCATCGCGCAAAGCTGGGGCGGCATGATCGATGTCACGCCCGACGGGTTGCCGGTGATCTCGGCGATCGCCGCCGTGCCAGGATTTTATCTGGCAACCGGGTTCTCCGGCCATGGTTTCGGCATCGCACCGGCGGCTGGCCGGCTTATCGCGGAACTGGTGACGAACGACACGCCAGTAGTCGACCCGGCACCGTTTCGCTACACTCGGTTCATCGATGGAAGTCGTCCAAAACCCTCCCCGCTGGCACGGGGTTGAACCAGAAGCGAGCCGACCATGGTGCTGAGATCCGCGACGCAGTTCCCGCTGACCCGCCTTCGGCGGCTGCGTTCCAACCAGGTCATGCGCGATCTGTTGCAGGAAAACACGGTCACGGTGAACGACCTGATTTATCCGATCTTCGTCGAGGAAGGTCTGGATGATTTCGCGCCGGTGGACGCGATGCCGGGCGTTTTCCGCATCCCCGAGCGCAAGCTGGACCAGGCGGTGAAAGACATCGCCGGGGCGGGGATCAAGGCGATCATGACCTTCGGCGTGTCGCACAACAAAGACGCCGTCGGCAGCGACGCCTGGAAAAAGGACGGGCTGGTGGCGCGCATGATCAAGCGCGCGAAAGATGCCGCACCGGATTTGATGGTGATCTCCGACACGTGTTTTTGCGAATATACCAGCCACGGCCATTGCGGCGTCATCGATGGCGACGATGTGCATAACGACCACACGATCGGCAATCTGGGCCTGCAAGCCGTCGCGGCGGCCGAGGCCGGGGTGGATATGATCGCGCCCTCGGCGATGATGGACGGGCAGGTCTCGGCCATCCGCAGCGCGCTGGATGGCGCGGGGTTCAGCAACATCCCGATCATGGCATACTCGTCGAAGTTCGCGTCCTCTTACTACGGCCCCTTCCGCGATGCGGCGGGATGCGATCTGAAAGGGGACCGCAAGGCGTATCAGATGGATCCGATGAACGGGCGGGAAGCGCTACGCGAATCGGATATCGACGAAGCCGAGGGTGCCGACATTCTGATGGTGAAGCCCGGCCTGCCCTATCTGGACGTGCTGACGAAAATCCGTCAGCGCAGCCTGCTGCCGCTGGCCGTGTACCAAGTCAGCGGCGAGTATGCGATGATCAAATTCGCCGCACAGGCGGGCGCAATCGATGAGCATCGCGTGGTGCGCGAGACGCTGGGCGCGTTCAAGCGCGCCGGCGCCGATCTGATTCTGACCTATTTTGCCATGGATATCGCCCGCCAAGGGTTCTGATCGCGGTTGCCCATCCGATCACGTCGGCGCACGCGCCGGTGCTGCGATTGCCCAATGGGGTTGTCCAGAGGCGGGATTGTCCAGTGGCGAGATTGCCCAATGGCCGGATTGCCCAATGGGATTGCCCAATGGGGTTGCCCAATGGGGTTGCCCAATGAGGTTGCCCAATGGGGTTGCCCCACCGCGACGACAGTCCCAGTCTGAACGCTGGTCGAGGGCGGGTATTTCGGTATTTGCAAGACGTCGCTCCCGGCATAAGCATACCGGACCCGCATCCTATTCATACCGGTGCGGCGCCGGGTGGC
>Ga0164296_1002517_pt1 | contig 18138 bp, 12 predicted proteins | sample GEODES057metaG_FD_113533 | JGI IMG/M metagenome (GOLD analysis project Ga0164296, IMG submission 113533) | Dystrophic lake water microbial communities from Trout Bog Lake, Wisconsin, USA - GEODES057 metaG | ecosystem: Environmental > Aquatic > Freshwater > Lake | place: USA: Trout Bog Lake...
CACACAGCGGCCCGCCCAGCCAAGCAGGGGGGTAGCCAAGACGCAGCGTGGCTAGATGCAGCCACGACGCTGGATGACCTCTACGACCTCGTCAAGCGGTGCGTGCCCTCACGCTCTGCCCCTGGCAGGGCGCAGCAGGGGTGCTGTGCTCAAGGGAACGCGGATCACCGCCGATCGCACGGTTCACCTCCCCTACGCGTCGCGCTCATACCCCCCGTGTGCTTACGCACTGCCGCAGGACGTATACGGACGAGTTGCAGGCCCTGTCGGAGGCCGCCAGTCACGAGCTGCGTCTCGTGCTTGAGACACTGGGTGTGCCGGGCCTTCACTCGCTGCTAGGCAAGCTGCAGGTTCCAGTTGATCCGGCTCGGGGACAAGACCTCGCGTATTTGCTGTCGTGCGTGGTGACTGCTTGCCCTGGGCCCGGCAGTTTGGTGCCCCACCTGCCTCGCGGCGCGGCTCGTGTCTTCGAGGCCGGCCTGGAGGCGTTCGAGACAGACCACTGCCTTACCAAGCGGCGCTTGGTGCAGCGCTGTGCGCGGCTGAGACTCAAGTTCCAGGCGGCCAGTGCCGCCGCGGCCGCCAAGCAACAGGCCGGAGGCACTGGGGCGGCCACTCAGCACGATGTCGATGACGAAGTCGATGACGAGGATGAGGATGATGAGGACGAGGATGAGTACACCGATGAGGAAGAGGATGATGAATTCGACGATGACGAGGGGATGTCTGACGAAGAAGATGATGGCGTCTCCTACGACGAGGAGGATGACCTGGAGGACGACTACGATGATGATGACCTCAGCGCCGAAGATGAGGTCGCTGCTGCTGCGACATCGGGCTTGCGGCGGCGAGGCGGACAATCCACAGGCCGGGGTGCAGGCGGGGCTGGCAATGGCACCAGTAAAGGGGGGCGATACAGCTGCACGCTCTGCGGTCTCGGCAGTCTCAAGCGTGGATGCGCCTCCTGTGGGTTGTCCATTTGCCGCGTGTGCTGGCAAGTCGAGGAGTCCCTGCCTCCGGGCTGGCTGGACACGTGCACAAACGCGGAGTGCCGCTTCACAAGCTGCCTCGCATGTCGCCGCGAGCGCCCATGCGTCCGCTGCGGCGTACCGCTCAGCAGCTCTGAGGTTGGAATGCTGCGTCGACGGCGCAAGACGCTCGTGCTGGCCATGAACAAGCTGTGCGGAGCGGCGGCAGCCACGCTTGCAGGCGCTGCGCCACCGGGAGGCGCTGCACCAGGGGCAGCTCATGCTGCTGGTGACCACCAGCTGCCATCCGCGGCGCTTAAAGGGGCATCCACGGCTGGCAGCAGCAAAGCTGGTGGCAAAGGAGCTGGCAGCAAGGGCGCAGCCTCCGTGCAAGCCGCTGAAGCTGCAGCTCAAGCAGCTGCAGACGCGTTGCTGCAGGAGGAGGAGGCTGAGCGGCAAGCCGCTGAGGAGAAGGCGCGCAAATTGAAAGAGAAGCGCGACAAGAAGAAGCAGCAGCAAAAAGGCAGCAAGGCTGCAGTTGCGGAGGCGGAGGCTGCAGCGGCAGCAGCAGCGGCAGCAATTGTGAAGGAGGAAGCATCGCCGCCGCAAAGTAAAGGCCTTGGAAGTCTGCAACAGAAAGTAGGCAGCACCGTCAACGGTGGGCCTTCACCTCCACCGACTCCGCAGCCGGACGCGAGCGTAGCACCTGCGCAGCGTCAGCAGCAGGCTGGTAAGAAGGCGGCGGTTGCAGGCAAGGCGACGGGCAAGGCTGTAGCTGCGCCAGCAAGCAGCAACAGCACCGCAGGCGGTGTGTCTCAATCTGCGGTGGATACCATGGTCTTAGCTGCCTCCCGTGCATGCGATGCGCTGTGCAGTGCCACAGATGGCGGTGACGCAGGCAGCCTGGACAAAGCCATCGCCTCTGCAGAGGGCCTCCTGGGCAAGTGGAGCAACACGGTGGAGAGCAAGCACCCGGATGCGGCTGCTGGCCTGCAGATGCTCATGGATGTCATCCTGGCAGCGCGTGCCGCCCGGCGGTCCATCAAGCCTGGACACAACGGTGCAGCGGTGCCACAGCCTGCAGCCATCACACCTGGCAAAGGGCAGAAATCAGCTCCGCCGCCAGTGCAGCGTGGCGTAAATGCTGCGGTTGAGAAGCCTGCGGCTGCTAGTCTTCAGCCAAAGGGCAGCGTCCCTGCCAAACCTCAGGGAAGTGGCCCCATGATCGGAGGCATGCCTGTGCAGCCTGGTGTGATGGTCGCGCCCATGACGCGGCCGCAAGTGCAAGCACAGCAGCAGCAGCAGCAGCAGCAGCACTATGGGCAGCCTCCTGCGACGCCGGTATTACTTGCACATGTGCCTGGTCGCATGGGTTCGCCAGGCACCATGTTGCAGCCTGCACAGCAGCAGCGCCAGATGCCTCCACCGCCGCCACAGCAGCCGCCTCATCCGCCGAGACAGCCACCGCCTCAGCATGCGGCGCCGCCTGTCTCGTGGGGACACTCCCCCGGACCGGTGCTGCCCTCAATGGTTGCGCCCCACACGACGGCGGCCCTTCCATCGCCTCCGGTGAATGGCGGTGTCGTGATGACGCCGCCAGGTGGCGGCGGAGCATTTGCGCCGGTGGTGCATGCGCCTGGTGGCACAGGTGTGGAGGCTGCTTTCGGTGGCGCAAGCATGTGGCGGCCGAGCGCGACAGCCAACGGCAGTGGCCATTACGTGGGCGGCGCTTCTCCAGCTGTGGGCCTCTGGTCGCCTGTCATGCCGTCGCATCTTGGCAATGCGCCTGGTGGCTCCAACGGTGCGGCGCCGATGGCACCCATGGGCCTTGGTAATGGCGCATTCAGCTTGGGCGCCTCCATGGGTGGACCTTGGGGCGCGTCGCCGCTGCATAACGGCGTCGGTGGAAGCCCTGCCGGCCTGTGGGGTGCCGGTGCGTCACCAGCAGGCAGTGCGCCGCCAAGTTTGCCTCGCAGTGGCACATCCAGCGGCAACAGCAGTTCCGAGGGCGTCGGTGGCGTTGGCCTGATGCCTTCCTTGGGCAGCGTGCCGCGGTCCGGCAGCCATTTGCTGTGGGGCAGCAGTCCTGGAGGCCTGTGGGACGGCGACCAGCAGCAGTACCACAGCCAGCAGCCCACCGACTTATTGGTGGTGGAGTCCATGCTCGCGGGCCTGCTGGAGCCAGACACGCCGCGCTAATGACTAGAGACAGACACGAATCACGCAACCAACAGTTGTGATTGAACTCCTTCATCCTCTCAATGCGCATAACGTCACACTTGCGCTAGCCGTCCATCTGCATGAGCTCATCGTCCTCGTTGTGTTGCAGACCCGTCCACGTGCGCGGCGGACCGGCATGCAGTGCCGCCTGCGCTTTTGCGGCCAAGTCCTCAACCGGGTCCGCGAACAGTGCTCGCGGTGCACTTGTGTATTTGGTGGCCACCGCAGACGTGGCTGCTGCCCGGCGAGCACGGAACGCGTGCGCCATGAGCGTGTTGGCCGGCGGTGGTGACAGCCTCGCACCATGTGGCTCGCTGCTGCTTGTATAAATGACGCCTCCATCCACAGCGCACTGCGGCGGCGGCGGTGGTGGCACCGCCATGTCGCCCGCGAAGGGCATCAGCACCGCCGCCGCAGACGCTGTTTGCGATAAGGAGTCACCCTCGCTGCTTCCTCCTCCCGCGATAGGCGACGCGGCACCGCCTCCCAGCGTCCCTGCAGCTCCCACTTGCGACGACGCGCTCCCTGCTCCTCCTGCTACTGTGTCGAACAGGAGGTTGAACCTATCGGAAGGGCAGCTGCCTCCGGAGTCCACCTCAACGTACACGAACCCGTCACCCGGGACGAGGACGCGGTGCACGCGGTGCATGGCGGAGTCACTCAGACACAGAGACACTGAGCCGCCCGTGTGTCGAGGCAGCAGCGCGGCGGTTGCTCCGTCAGCAGCCGTGCGCCGGGTCAACTCCCGACCCGTTTCCAGGTCTATGCGCTTCCCGTGCCACGGACAGCGCAGGCACTGCATGCCACCGCTGTCCTCTATGTCTGCCTCAAGCAGGTCGGCGCCCATGTGGCCGCAGTGCTGGTCGACGCAGTGTAATTGGCCCTCGTGCCGCAGGAGAAGAAGCGCGCGACCGCCGGCTTTCTGAGAGCGCGGGACACACATAGCGGGGCATAACACGTGAGCGAGAGAGCAGTGGCGAGGACGCAGTCTAGAGGCGGAGGCGCGGTTGCGCCGCAATGGGCCTGGGGACTCACCAGTGGTATTCTGCAGCCCTCCACCACGTCCTCCTCGCGCGCGGCGCGAATCATGCTTCTCGCCAAGGAGCGCGCGCTTAGAGCTGCTGTCGCTGCTGCGTGAGCAGCGCGCGCGTTGTGCGCCTGCGAGGGGAAAGAACACAACACGCAGACGCTGACGCTGACGTGGACGCCCAACGATTGGCCCCCTCCCTTCTTGGGCGCAATGCCCGCCAAGGGCGGTCCCGTGGAGGACAAGGAAGATGAGGACAGTGTGGGCAAGGAGGAAGCCGTGGCATTAGCCGCCGTGTGCGCCGGTGGTCTTGCAACGCTCTGGTTCCTCAAGCGCCTCTTTTTCCGCTCCAAGAAGCCTGCTTCCCGCCCAGCAGCTGTGAGCGCCGCTGCGGCCGCATCCGCGCCCGGGCCGATAGCGAGGGACGCTGTGTCGAGGTGGACGGTCCGCGGAGTGACAGACTTCCTCAACGGCCTGGGCCTGGGGCGCTACGCACCTGCGTTCACGGACGCGGCTGTGGACGGCCAGCTGCTGCTGCAGCTGACGACAGAGGACCTGGTGGAGCTGGGCGTGTCCAAGCGCGTGCACCGGGTGCGTCACGCGCCGCGGCGTGGGGGGAGAGCCTCAGGGTTTGTCACTAGCTGTGGGAGCGCCTCTTCAACCAGGTCGCTCACGCCGTCCGCGTCGCTGAACGCACAGAAAAAGATCCGCCTCCGACTCGGCCTGCCACTGGACGAGGACGACGGCGCGTCGTCACTCGCGGTGCGTCTGCCTCGTGCCACAGTGTAGCAGCACATGCGGAGCAGAAAGCGCTGTGGAACCGCGCACGCGGAGAGCGAGAGAAACCGGGAAATTGTGGAACAGCCAGCTTCCTCGCCCATCATGTCCCGCTCCCCGTCTCACACCGCTCTCCTCTGCTTGCCCTTCGTGCAGAGTGGGTCCGTCATCGACGCAGTTGAGCAGTGGCGACTGACCGGCAAGGTTGGCGGCGGCGGCCCGAGCTTCGTGCGCAGGGCCTCCAGTGCCGCGGGCGCGTCTCCGGGTGGAATAAGAGACGGTGGGGACTTGTTTTCCCCACCACCTGCGCCGCGCAGCTTCTATGGCGGTTTTGGTGGTGGACGCATCGGCATCGCGTCCACCGTGCATGAGGGTGACGAGGACGAGGGAGAGGAGCAGGAGAATCACCGCGGACGCGGCGGCGGACGCGAGGAGGACTACACACAGGATGCCCTGGAGGCTCGTCGGGGCTCCTCCCCTCCTCCTGGGGCTGGGGCGACCACGTCTCGTGACCCTGACGGCGCTGAGGCCAAAGCCGCGGCTGCGATCGCGGCGCGCAAGGCTGCTGAAGCCCAGCGCGCGGCGGAAGAGATTGCTCGTCGACAGAACGAGGCCTCCATGGAACGCGAAAAAGCGGAGCAGAAGCGCCTCATTCGCGAGGCGCGAGATAAGGCGCGTGCAGAGGCACATGCCGTGACTCAGGTGGCGCTGGATGATGCAAAGCGCATGGCGCAAATTGAGGCGCAGAAACATGCGGAGATGGAGCGCAAACGAGCCGCAGACGCAGCCTTCGCCGCCCTTGTTGAGGCTCAGCGCCGCGAATCCATGAACGCTGCGGCAGCAGCTGCTGCCGAACGCGATGCGGCGGAGCTTGCCCGGCGGGAGGCGGAGCGCGCGAGGCAGGCGGCGTGGGAGGAGGCGCGGAAGAAGGAGCGGGAGGAAAAGCAACGGGCACAGGAGATGGAGGCGGCAGCCGCAGCTGTTCGTCGCCAAACAGAAGCAGAGGCGGCTCGTGAGCGGCGGGAGCAGTTGGCGCGGTTGCAGACTGGGGCGCCAGGGAGCCAGGACGCCCTGGACGCCCTTGCGGCAGCCAAGGCCAAGGCTGCGCAGATGAAAGGCGCATTCGATGCCGTGTTTGATGCTGCTGCAGACCAAGATGATGCACACCAGCTGAGAGCGGTCATTGCGCGCAGCGGCGCGCAGGCGAGGCCGCCAGCTGGTGAGGCCCGACCTCCGCCATCGCCCACACTTCGCCCCCGGACCCCGGCTTCCGAGAACGGCTCCGGGGCGAGCAGTCCGCGGCTGGCGCCCGCGAGCCCTAGAGTGCAGACTCGCCAGCCCGCCGGCCCGCCGCCGCTGTCGCTCTCCACGCCCTCGTCGCCGCGCAGCGTGCCCGAGCGATATGCAGTTGCGTGCGTGGGTGCTGATACTCGGCTCCTCTTATGGACCGTGCCTCGACTCGGCATGCCCGCGTCCGCGGCGCCAGTGAGCGTGAAGCAGGGCCACACAGACGAAGTGAAGGCTGTGTGTGTCCTGTCGGACGGCTGCCTTGCTACCGGCGGACGAGACTCTGAGCTCCGAGTCTGGCCGCGCTCCGGAGGCTGCTTCGCGTCTGACTGCGCGGGGGGCGCCATCTTCGGCATCGCGCCGCTGCCTGGCGGAGGATGCGTGACCGCCTGCAGGGACACCACTCTCCGCATGTGGACGCGCGCGCCTGGCGATGAAGGCGAGGTCCCGAGTGACGGACTCGTGTGCACTCGCACACTGAGCGGGCACAAGAACATGGTGTTCGCGGTCGACGTCACTGCGGACGGCATTCGTCTCGTGTCAGGCAGTGCCGACAAGACCGCTCGCCTGTGGCGACTAGATTCATCGACAGACAGCGCGGGAGAGCAGCTGAAGAGCGTGCGCACACTGAGTGGACACACGGCCTGGGTGAATGCCGTCAAGTTGTACGACGGCGCCACGCGGTGTGCAACTGGCGCTGCGGATGGCACCGTGCGCTTCTGGCGATGCGCTTCTGGCGAATGCCTCATGACCTGCATCCCGCAAGTCTCTGGCTCCGGACCAAGTTCTTCGTCGAGCTCGGTTCTAGCGCTTGCGGTCGTACCGGACGCGCGCTGCATTGCTGCTTGCTACGAGAGCGGACGTCTGTGTGTCTGGAACGACGACGATGGCAGTCTTCACAGCAGGGCGGATGATGCTCACCAGGACGCTGCGCGCGCAGTCATCTGCCTGCCTGATGGCCGTCTGGCGACAGCCGGCGATGACCGCGTCGTGCGGCTGTGGAGACTAGACAGGGGCTCCCTGGTGCCCAATGGCACCCTGCTGGGCGACGTCACGAGTGACTCTATATTCGCGCTCGCGCAATGCTAATGAGGGCCTCTATACTTCCCTATATACGACGCAATCAGCGCGCAATCCGTGGGCGACACACACAGTCGAGTAGGACTACCCTCTCGCACGTCCCTTTGTGTGACCAAGATCCTCATATCATGGGATGATGCGCCAGGACATACATGCGCTTTGCTACTAGGGGTAGGCGGCGCGACCCCGGCGGTGGTCGCCGCTCCGCGGCGCTGGTCGTGGCCACCACCTCCGGGTTCCTGCTTTGCACGGCGGCTCTGTGGCGCGGGAGTCACGTGCAGACGTTGCGACTACCTTCAACACTGGCCACATGCACAGCGGACGTGCGCGCTGAGCGCGAGCGCCTCCCTGTTGCGGCCGCCACAAGTGCTGTAGCGTCGCTGGTGCTTGTCTCCACCTACCCGCCCACGCACTGCGGCTTAGCCACCTTCAGTGCCGACCTGCGTGCTGGGTTGCTGGCCTCCGGACGTGTCGCAGCTGTGGACGTGGTGGCTTTACACACCGGAGCTCCGGGCACACCAACACCACAGTACCCACCAGAGGCACGCGCTGAGTCGCACGTGTACACTCGCTATGCGTGCGCTTTCAACTCATAATGACATGTTGCATGACCTCTAGGTGGTGCACGTGGTCCGCAAGCACGTGGCCACGGACTATACTGACGCTGCAGCAGTCATCAACGCCAAGGTGTGTGTTCGTCAACCTATTCTGCAGGCCATTGTTTCTGCCTCCACGCGCACTGATTTCGATGTATTTTAACCAGGCGTACAGCGCAGTTTTGCTGCAGCACGAGTTCGGCATCTTTGGCGGAGTTCATGGCGAGTTTGTGCTCGAGCTCCTACGGCCGCTGAGGCGTCCTGTGATGAGCACGTTGCACACTGTCGAGGCGCATGCGTCGCAAGTGCGCCTAGCTGTGGCCACGCAAGTGATGCTATGGAGCACGGCGGCAGTGACGCTAGCTGGTGATGGATGCCGTGCAGTCGGGTCATGGGCACATGCGTACGGTACGGGTGCATATTCATTTTTTGGACGACGGGTAGGCATCAACTGAGGTAGCCTCTCATTACAGGCGCTGAGCGGGTGAACAGCACAACGTGTGAGCACATCACGCATGGTGTGCCTGTGCCATCAGCATGTCCTGGTGAATGGCATCGCACCGCACTGGGGCTTCCATCAGAGGCGTTCATTATCCTTACTGGCGGGCTCATCAGCAGAGGCAAGGGCATCGAGCATGTGATCGCAGCCATGCCAGCGGTGTTGGCAGCCAATCCGCACGCGCGGCTTCTCATTGTGGGTTCACCCCATCCGAGCGACACCAAAAGCATTGCGTATGCTGCCCAGCTACGTGCGGATGTGGCTGCATCGCCGGCGAAGCGGGCAATCACTTTCGTGTCCGGAGGCTACCTCACAAAAGGCGCCTTGCAGCGACTATACGCTGCAGCGCACGTGTTCGCCGCACCGCATACGAGTCGCTCGCAACGCAGCTCCGGTACGCTGGCTGCCGCATGCGCAGCGGGTGCAGCCGGTGTGGCCACCCGCTTCCCTGCTGCTGTTGACCTCATCGAGGGCCCACACGCGGGCATTGTGGTGCAGCACGATGACCCCTCTGCTGTAGCCTCTGCACTAGCTGCATTAGCGGCTGATCCGGAACGCACACGTGCTATGGGCGCTCGATGTGCGGCTGCCATGCGCACTGCTCATTGGCCACAAGTTGGCATTCGGTACGCGGAGCTGTCCACACGTGCAGCCTCAAAGGCCGCAGGTGCGACAAATGCGCAGGACACGCGTCTGGATGATGGCGCCACCGCGTGGCTGCCTACATGCACAGTGTCGCAGGCGCCTCTGCGGAGTAGTGCGACCAACGGCTTGATGGTGGTGTCCGGCATTCGCAATCCCGGGTGGGTTGATGGTGTTGGGCCAGGATGGAGTCATCTGGACACGTGGGTGGGACGTCGTCGCCGGGGGTGGGGCGCCGACGCCGTGTTGCTCAAGGGCACCATGCTGTCCTGGACAGAGCCTCCGGCGGAGGCTGTTCCCCGTAATGCACGACGGCAGCGTGGTACAGCACACAGCGTGCGCTTGTTCGAAGGCCCAGACTGCACCATGAGCGCTACGACAGATACAGCCACTGGCGGTGCAGTGCTTGTTCAGACCTGTACTGGCGCCGGCTGGTCCGCAAACCGCACACTCTTCGTGGCTCCTCACACAGCGCGTGTGATGTGCACCATTCATGTGGTTCTGCATTCGAACGGGTTGCATTACGACAGCGGCGTGGAGGCTGCATCGCCAAGGTTGTCGGTGTGCGTGGACCAGCTCACTGCAGCGGTGGGCGACCCAGCGTATTTCAGGTGGCGTCTTCGCCGTGAAGACGCGAGTTTGATGCGTGCACACAAACGGCGGCGGCGGCGAAAACGACGCAGGGCTGATGAGGATGAAGGCTCAGTGTTGGATGTGCCCCTGTCTCCCGATTTCTCGCTGCATTTGGATTCTACAGACAGCCGTGGGTGTGCCACGCAGCTGGCATTGAGTGTGCTGCAGAGCACTGGGGACGCGCCTGTCGCGGCTGAGTTGCGTCTGGACGGGAAGAAGCAGCCACATGCGGTAGTCTACCATTTCGAGCTCCAAAAGCGTGGAGATGCGACGGGCGTAGCTACGGGTGGAGGCAGCGACACCGCTGCTGGGGTGCTGAGCGCGCATGCGGAGCTGCAGATGAGATGGACTGCAGCTCAGAAAGACGACGCGGCAGAGCTGTGCATCCCCGCGCTGGATGAGGCGGAGCACAGTGCCAGCTGATCATTTGCTCGAGTATTTACTCAATCAACAGGCTTGTGAACGCGTGGGTGAGTCTCTCTGCACTCATGACGGTGACGTCACACTGCCCGGCCCTCTTTTCACCCTCGCCCAAGCGCTTCGGGCTCAGGGGAGCGCGATGCCGAAGTTCTTGAAGGTGCGCATGCGTCCACAGCTGCCTCAACTCCGCCCCACCGTTGCGTTGCCAGGCCATAGGGTTAGACTGACGCTCTCTTTGCGCCTCTGCGTGCCTCGCCCTTCCTGCGTCTGCGCAGCCCTTCAAGGTGGTGGTGCTGCTGCACGGTCGCTATGCGGGGCACAAGGCTGTGATCGTCAAGAACTTCGACGAGGGCACAACCAGCCGGCCTTATGGACACGCCCTGGTCTGCGGCATCGCAAACTACCCGCGCAAGGTGCGTGTGCCGCTCGTGTCTGCTTGCTGTTGTGACGCAGCGTGCGTCTCGCCTGCTGTGCCGGTGGTCAGCCCCGGGAGCGGGTGGGCGTGGAGGGTCGCAGATCATCATGGGCAGCAAGGCGAGGACTGACGCCTGGCCACCTGTGGCTCTGTCCTTGAGCAGGTGACCCGCGCCATGACACCGCAGAAGCAGAGCAAGAAGTCTAAGATCAAGGCGCGTGACGCACACGCGTGGTCGCACGAGCGAGGTGGCCGACCGCGTGCAAGGGAGCACAACCCTAACCTGAGGGCATTTCCCTGACGCGGTGTTCCCCCCGCCAGGCGTTCATCAAGACCGTGAACTACAACCACATGATGCCGACTCGCTACACGCTGGACCTTGACCTGAAGGCGGCAGTGACTGGGGAGGCGTTGGAGGGCGCAGACAAGCGTGTCGCGGCTGGCAAGGAGGCCAAGAAGCTGCTTGAGGAGCGCTACAAGTCTGGCAAGAACCGGTGGTTCTTCACAAAGCTTCGCTTTTAGAGCTACTGCGGTGCTGGCCTGGCGCGATAGCGGCGCTGGGACAGCAGCAGTGCTTTTGGGGAGGAAGTTGCGCGCACACTGACACACAATAATAGCGCTGGACGACGCTGTGGCAGAACCTTTGCGTGACGACCATGTCACGAGGGGCGCCCAGCTGGTTGCGGCCTTCAATAAGGAACCTTCTTGCACATTCCCGGTCTGACACTTGCCCACCAATTGCGCGCGCGCGCGCTTCCACGCGTGCCGTGCGACTGGACAAAACCACAGACGCACGACACAGGGCGTAGCGCAACACAGGCTCAAAAGATGGAATCTGCGCCCTGCGTCCGGGGTAGTTGCTTCTTCGCTGATTCGTTTTTCCTTCGGACGCATCGCCAGAGAGAAAGTTTGCACGTCGCAACGTCACTGCGCGTTGCCTCGAGCGCGTGAATAGCCTCGGTGTGCAAAGCATCATACATCGTGAGTCGGAGATGGATTTAAAGCACACAGCCGTCGCCGGAGGCAGCCGCATCCTCCTCTTCATCGTCGCGACGCTCCTCTCAGCGCGATCAATTCAAGGTGTGAATTGGCTCAGACCCACAGAGTCGCGAAACGAGCGTGCGGCTTGGCGTTGGTGGGTCAATTAATTGACCGTGCATGTCCAACTCAAACAGGCCAACCAGCACCGACGCGTCCGCTGGTGACCGCTGTCACCGCATCAGATGGAGTGAACGTCACCGCGCCAGTTGCCTACGCGAATGGAATCGACCCCACCTTCGCTTTTGTACGTGTCAATGGAACGCGCTTTGTGAGCACGGCGGACAGCACTGAAAGCTTCTATTTCCTGGGCGCCAACCTGTGGAACGGCATGTCATTGGGTGCTTCTGGACCGTCGGGTAATCGCACCCGCCTTGGCCTTGACCTTGATGCGCTGGCGGCGGCAGGCATCACACAGCTGCGCATTCTAGGCGCATCAGAGGGTCCCGACAGCGAGCCGTGGCGCATCGTACCATCTTTGCAGCCGTGCCCAGGCGTGTACAATCCCGACGTCCTCGACGGCTTCGACTACCTCATTTCTGAGATGGGTAAGCGACGGATGAGAGCCACAGTGGTGCTGGGCAACGAGTGGGCTTGGTCTGGTGGACACGTGCAGTATGTGCGCTGGGCGCAGCAGCAGCCCGATTTCGACGCCGCAACAGTGAATGCGTCCGCATGCGTGCCTGTAGGTGTGGATGATGCGAGTCAACTGCGAGCGCCGAACATCACGGACCCACACTGGCGTAGCCGCGGCTTCCAAGACATCGCCTATCCGGGGCCCGGTCAAGGTGATTGGAGCCAGTACCAGCAGCTTGCTGGCCAGTTCTACAGCAGTCCGACCGCTCAGCGCATGTGGCAGACCAACGTCCGTTTCCTCACTGGCCATGTCAACATATATACTGGTATCATGCACAAGGACGACCCCACAATCATGGCGTGGCAGTTGGCGAATGAACCGAGAGATGGCGGCGGGGTGCACATCTTCGGGGATTGGCTGGCCAATGCTTCCGCCTTTGTCAAGTCTCTGGCTCCACGACAACTGGTCAGCACGGGCATGGAGGGCGACACCTCTTACTTCTCGCCCAGCCAGTCCATCATCATGTCGCAGCGTGCAGCTTCCATCGATTACGTGACCGCGCATTTGTGGGTCCAGAACTGGGGCGTTTACCATCCAGGGTTCGACAATTCATCGCTCATGAACACAACCATCGCATTTGCGCATCAGTACATCAGCGCAAGTGCGGCAGAGGCTTCTTACCTGAATAAACCGCTTGTGTTGGAGGAGTTCGGCTTTCCCCGCGATCTGGGCAGCCTATCTTCGGAGGCGGCGACCACGCGGCGTGATATGTACTACGCTTCGGTGTTCGACACCTTGCTTGCAAGCGCTCAGTCCCGCGGAGTTCTTGCCGGCATCAACTTCTGGGCTTTTGCAGGTAGCGGCCAGCCATTGGCGCAGGGCGTCCCTGCATCTCCTCGCCAGCTGTGCAGCGGAGAGCCCATCCCGTCGGGATCCAGCCCTGCGTCGTTCACTGCTCAGCAGCCAGACTGGGGCGCATGCTTCGGTAGCCAATATGCTCGACCACGCGCATGTGGCGCTGACACTTGGTGGGCTACCCAGAGTGCATGGCCACCAGGGCAGTATCACGGCCAAGATACCTGGCTGGGAGACCCCCCGCACGAATCCCAAGGCTGGTACTCGGTGTACACAAAGGACACTACGATGGCGGTCATCGCAGCGTATGCCGCCGCCATCAACTCCACCAACACCTGCGCTGCCGCGGCTGTGCGCACAAGCCTCGCCCCCGCGGGGCAGTCGGGTGCTTTAGCATGCACTGTGCACATTCCACAAGGCCGCGTCGGCAACTTGTGTCCTTAGATCGGGTCATCCACTCGCGTGCCACTCGCCAACCAAGCTGCGACAGACACACAAAGGGACAGTGGAATCAGAGTTGGCATTTCGCAATGTCACACCAATCTGCTCACGAAAGCATTCACATCAAACTCCTCTGCGTACTGCGTCTCATCCCACAGCTCCTGCAAACCAGCAAGCACAGCTGCTGCTCCCTGGGGCTGTTGCCGCTGCCGCTCTTCCGCAGCAGCCGCGGCCGCAGCATCCTTGGCTTGCACTGACATTGCCTTGTCCGCCGTGAACAGCTCCAGCAGCTGGCCCGTGTCCATATGCGCCATGGACACGTTGTCGGCCGTGACAACAGCGTTGCTAATGTCCAGCTTGAATCGCTGCAAGGACATGATGCGCTCCTCCAGCGTGTCCCGCGTCAGGAGGCGGTAGACGGAGACGCACCGCGTCTGGCCAAGGCGATGCGCGCGGTCCATGGCTTGAAGGTCTCGCTGCGGGTTCCAGTCGTGCTCAAGGAAAACCACTGTGTCAGCTGCCGTCAGGTTCAAGCCAAGGCCGCCAACGTGCGTTGTAAGAAGTAGTACCGCGACACTCGGATCCTCGTTGAAACGGCGCGCGATGTCGAACCGGCGTGATGCATCCACGGAGCCATCCAGGCGAAGGTAGGACACACCAGCCAAGCTTCCTTGGGGACCCAACACATCGCGCTCTACGATATCGAGCAGGCCTTTCAGCTGCGCAAACACCAGCACGCGATGGTTCGACTCAGCAGCCGTGCTTCCACCGCCATTCTCATCAGCGGCGGTAGCTGCATCGGTGCCAATGCCGCAGTCGCGCAGGATCTGGGTGAGTGCAGCCAGCTTGGGCGCGTGCTCAGCACGACGCAGCCACGCCGCTGGGTCACCCACAGCGCCGGAGTCGCCGTGCTCCTGAGCCAGCGCTGAGAGACGTTCAGGCGGCACGCCAGCGAGTGCCAGCGCTGGGTGGGCACATAGCTTGCGCATGTACTGCAGCGCCGCGAACGCGCCCTGGGCCACGTCGGGGATGTCACTGCTGGTGGTGGTCAGCGCAGACTCAACCTGCTTGTGCGCCGCGCTGCTCTGGTATGCGTCATGTAGCGCCCGCTGCAGCGGGCTCGGCTCTACTATGACGTCGGAGATGAGCTTGGGCGGCAGATCCTTGAGCACGTCCGCCTTCATTCGCCGCAGGATGAACGGCATGACTGCTTTGTGCAGCGCGTTCAGCGCGAGCGCGTCCACACTGTACGACTGCCTGTTGCCACCGGTGCCGTAGCGCTTCTTGAACTCGCGCTCCGTGCCCAGGAAGCCGGGCATGAGGAAATCGAATAAGCTCCACAGCTCGCCAATGTCGTTCTGGATCGGCGTGCCTGAGAGCAGCAGGCGGTGCGCCGCGCGGATGCGCTTGATGGCTTGCGTCACTTTTGCTGTCGGATTGCGGATCGCGTGGCCTTCGTCCAGGATAAGGTACCCCCAGTCAATGGCACCTAACAACTCCACCTCCGCGCGGGCGGTGTCGTATGAACACACCACCAAATTCGCAACACGCAGCTTGGAGCCTGAGTTACCGCCGGCAGCCGCCATGCGAGCAGCAGGGGGGCCCGCGAATTGGATGATGGTCAGCTGGTGCGGGACGCTCAGGTACCGCCCAACCTCGTGCGCCCAATGCGCCACCAGCGTCGGCGGGCAAATCACAAGGGACGGCCGCGCAGGAAGGCCGTCACGGCGGCGCTCGAACACATCCGCTGCCAGGATAGCGGTCGATTGGAGGGTCTTACCCAGACCCATGTCATCGCACAGTGCGCCCGCCAGGCCGAACCGGCGCAGGAATGCGAGCCAGTTGAGACCCTCTTGCTGGTACGGCCGCAGCGGCAGCGCGAGCGGCACTGGCAACACGTAATCCTCCATCTTTGCATTATCAAGCAGAGACTCCAACACGTGCCCGTCCTGCTGAGCACGCTGCGCAAGCGCATCTGGCAAGCCAGTTGGTGGTGGTGCACCACGAGCTAGCGGGAGGAGAGGTACAAGTGCCGCGAAGGCGGAGGCGGAGGCGGTTCGGACTGCAGCGTGGCCGTGCGCCATGCACGACATAAGTGGCACGAGGATGAGGACGCCGACAGGGGCGAGACGCGCGCCATCCACTGCAAGCACCAGCGCAGACGCGGCTGCTGCACCGCCGGAGCGGGCAGGCACGCAAGCGGCATCGTGGCCGAGCAGCTCTACCACAGCGGCAGCCACTGCAGGAAGGCACCGCTCTGGGTTGGCGGCAGCGATGCGAGCCAGTGCGGCTGCTGCGAGACTGCGTACTCGGCGAGATGTATGACGCGCGCATGCAGCCACAGGGTGCAGAAGCGTCGTGATCACATCGGCGCTCAGGGCGGAGCCATCAGTAGGCAGGGCGTCCACGACGACAGCAAGCACGCGCAGCGATTCCGACAATGCCGTGTTGGTGGCTTCATCATCGGCGGTGATGCCGCCCCATGCACCGCTGGATGGAGGCGCACACGCGAGGAGTGGGGCGGAGAGGACTCCCCACAGCTCCGGCGCATGCGATGCGAACTTGCCCTTTGCGCGAGACGCGCAGCTACGCAACGCGTGCTCCGCGCCACGCCGCGCTACTGCTGCGTCACTCAGTCCGGCATCTGCGGCGGCGTCAGCGGCTGCCGCAGTTGCGGCACCTGTGGTGTCCCCAATGGCATTCGTTACGGCCACCGCCGATGTTGCGCCAGCATGAGGTGCCTTCGCTCCCGCTTCTCCAACAGTGTCGTCGTCATCGCGCTGTGGCATAACATCAGCATCGCCACACGCCATAGTCACCAAGTTGCGCACAACCCGCTCGCTCGGGCTCGGTGTTCGGTCTCGGACCGCGTCCAGGAGACTGACCAACGCTCTGCTCGCCACCTGCTGCAGGTGGTCGTCCCGTTCCCTCCGGATGGATGCCATGAGCGGCTGGATCAGGGGGTTGAGTCTAGCAGGCAGTGGTGATCTTGACGCCACCCATGCGGCAGCCGCAGTGGCTGAGATGGCTAGACAAAGTGCACCGTCTTGAGTGCGTAGGTAGCCAGCGGTAGCAAGGACGCGGTCGCGCGATGAGGTGTGCATTTGCGGCGGTACTGCTGTCACGATGGCCACCGCTGCATCAGCTCCAAGGCCGCCATCCGGAGTAGCAGCGCCGAGTGCCGCGTTGAGATCGTCCGCTGTCGCTGCTTGCAGTGCCGCCTTGGCGGATGTCAGTAGAGCGGTGGCTTCTGCGCGTAGACGGCGTCGCAATGGTGTGAGCTCTGCAAACAAGCAGCCTCCAACCGTGTCTGTCGGCGGCGCTTCCACCACTGCACGCAGCGCAGCTGTCACTGCGTCCGGTAGCATAGCGTTGCTGCCCCATGCGGCAGACACCAAACTCGCGCCAAGGCGCGCGTAAGCGGAATTGGATTGAAGTGAAGAAACCAGGGTAACGCTTGCGCTCTGTCCCGCAAATGCGCAGATGCCGCCTAGCGCAGATGCAAGCCGACAGCGTGCTCCACTTACCATTGTTGCGCCCGCGTATGCGCCCAGGGTGTTGTCATTGGCGTGCAGCAGTAGCTCCGAAGCTTTCGGACTGGTGCCGTCCGCGAGGCAAGCCAAGCGGATGCACGCGGTGACCTGTGCTGTACACGCACGGTGAAGCGCATCGGCAGGCGTGACAGCAAGCAGTGCGCTAAGTGCGTCTGCCCATGCTTGTGCGGCTGCTTCGTTACCGTCAAGGGCAAGAGTCTGCGCGCAAAGGCGTATGATGTCGCCCGCGTGCGTGCCTCCAACCCGTGCATCCGCGCAAATGAAGCGAGTCAGTGCGTTGCCGGTGGCAGTGCGCACCGCAGCGCTGGCGTGACGCGCAAATGGCCACAGAATTGGCATGTGCTGGGCAACCTCTGCTGATGACGCCTGCGCTAAACATGCGAGCAGCTGCATCATGTTACTCGCTGCTGGTGAAAGATCATCCAACTCACGCAACGCGTTCCACAATGCGCGACGCAGCGAATCGCTGGCTTGACTGTCCGCGCTCAACACACCGGCGGTGGCAGCTGGCAGCATCGCTGCTGCTGCCGCTGCGCGCACGTCTCCGTCTGCATCTGCCAGAGCTTTCAGTGTGGCTGGCATCGCGTGTTGTGCGTGATGAGCCGCCACCGATGGCGCCGCGGCGCACAAGTACTTAAGACCCATCCACCCCCCATGGCGACATTCCCACTCCGGCCGCGCCGCTAGCACCAGCAGCACCGATGCACATGCGTTGCGGCTTGCATGCGGGAGAGGACGCACAGCAGCAGCAAGAGCCTGCGCCGCTGTCTCGCGCACGGGGCCCACAGCCGCGTCCGACAGAAAGTCACTGAACCGATCCAGGGCGAGCACGCACGCGAGGCGTATAGCCGCGTCACACAGCCATGTTGCATTCGAGCGCGATGCCTGGCTGGGGTCGTGAGCAGATGAGACGCTCGCGCATGTCGCGCGATTGGACAGGATGCCTCGGAGGGCTAATGCCGCTCCATGGCGATGCTCCCATCGCGGCGCAAACAAGTCCAGGATGACGTCATCCGCAAAAGATTGGAACGGCCAGCTTCCCGATGCCGCAGCAGCTGCGTCTTCCTCCGCATCTGCCGCCGCCTGGGCTGCAATCGCCTCCGCATCCA
>Ga0164296_1002518_pt1 | contig 18137 bp, 7 predicted proteins | sample GEODES057metaG_FD_113533 | JGI IMG/M metagenome (GOLD analysis project Ga0164296, IMG submission 113533) | Dystrophic lake water microbial communities from Trout Bog Lake, Wisconsin, USA - GEODES057 metaG | ecosystem: Environmental > Aquatic > Freshwater > Lake | place: USA: Trout Bog Lake...
CCAAATTATATGCGTTTCCACTATTATCATCTAATGTTATTTGGGTGTTAAAAGTGGTCCCTTGTTCTAGGTATTGGTCTTGATAGGCAGCCGGCATTTAATTTCCTATTTATAGTTTACCATATATTTAGATTACTCTGGTAGTGATGAGTGTGTTCATGCTTGTGCCCAAGGAAGGGGTGGCTGAGTGACCAAAGGATTAATTTGAAGATTTAAATTACTTGCAATAGCCGACTCAGTAGCAGACTGATTGATACCGTTAGCCCAACACCAACCAATGACTTCTGATTGAGTTAATTGAGCATAAGGTGTAAATGATGAGCCTGTTGCAGGTTCTGGAAAAGAACAAGTACCGTACATGCTGTTTGTGAATTTTACGGGCGGAGTAGCAGTATTTTCTTCAGTTCCTGTACATCTCCAACCGCAGGTCAGTACAACCTCGCTGAATCCATTAATATTTTGTGTGGATGCTTGCATCCAGTCGATTGTCCAATTGATAGTAACTGACATATTATATTACCTTTAAAAAAATTAAGAATTACCAAGCAATACCAACAAAAGAGGCCCAACAAATACCTGTAGTAACTCCAGCATTATTGATATAAGTCACTTGAATTTTTACTGCGCCGCCGGAACCATCACTTACCATATTTACAGAAGAAACTGGACTTGTTCCTCGTGTTGCAGCAGTTCCAAGAATTCCAAAAGTTGCATTTGGAGAACCATTACTACAATTGTTTAAGTAATAAACCGCTGAATAATCATTTGTGCCTCCTGTTCCTTGAATAACTATGTAAACATGGCCTGCATAAGAGCCATTCATAACGGATCCATTGGCATTTCTCATCAACAGAACATCAACTGTTGAATTGTTTACTATGGCAGAACTATTTGTAATATTTACAGTTCCATAACCATAGTTCGATGTAGCGGCAGTTAACTGTGCTGTTTGAGCATAATTTACAAAATTGTATCCGGGGCTATTTGTTCCAATACCTAGATAACCTGCATTGGTGATGCGGACTCTTTCCGTTTGATTAGTATCCTGAGCACTAGTATAAAACGCCATGCCTACCTGTCGATTGTAACCCAGTGTGTCTTCAGATACTGCGTAAATTGCAGCAGCTTTACTAATTGCGGTTGTTGTGACTTGTGTGGAAGTGAACGGATAGTTTGTAGTGTCAGATGGCGGGCCTCCGGTAAACAAAATTCCCCACTTTGCATTAACACCAGACGTAGATCCGGGATTTGAGTTAAATGGTGCTCTAATGGCAATCATGTTATTTGTATTGCCAGCATTCATTGTACTAGAAATTGTTGTAGAATCATCTACGTGAATATCTATTGGTGTATTAAGAACTAACTTGGCCGCAGTAGAAGTTACTGTTGTACCAACTAATAATTGTCCAGTTCCATTTAGTGTCATTACAGTAGTCCAAGAAAGTGATCCTGTACCTGCACCTGCATAACGCCAATAATGCGCTCCTGCTGATTGATAATAGTTTGATGCTGCTGAAGAAGTTCCGTTTATGTAGTTCCAAGAACCATTATAAAAAGCGTTTTCAGTTATATGAAATGTTGAATCATTGTTATTCCAAACAGAACCACCATACTTAAATTGCTCTGCTGGGCCGCCTGTCCAACCACTAGGAGTAACTCCTAATCCTAAGTTACCAGAGCCATCAATAGTTAATCTTGTGGAGCCAAAATAATCTACTATATCAAATGTAGCGGCAGATGTGTAACCCGCATAAAGTCCCCAATTATGGCCACCAGAAGCATTTGTGTTATCCAGTACAATAGATGGTGTTCCAGAACTTGTGCCAATAATATTAACTGCGCCTCTTATGCTAGAACTTCCAACAGTAAGCAATGAAGTAGGATTACTTGTACCTATACCAACATTTTGTGCCGAAGTAATACGCATAGCTTCCGTAGAAACTCCAGATGAAGTTGTTGTTGAAAGTGCAAGATATCCAGAAACACTACCATCAACTGAATTTTCTTTTCTTCCTGCAATGTTTCCAAACCAGTAAGCATTTGTGTTGCCAGAGTAATTTCCACCTAAAACTATCTGACCACCAAAATCAATAGCCGCATTGCTTGTTGTTATAAGGCATAACTGCCCCAATGAGTTATTTACTTGGTTAGTTCCAAAAATTGATAGCCCCGTTGTTCCAGTAGATGGAGGGCCTCCGATACCGACAGCTTGCGAAGTGTCAATAGTAAGCGCAGTATTTGACAAAGCACCAGTTTGAAGAACAAGCGTTCCCGGACTTGTAATAGTATTTGATGATACAGTAGAAACCTTTATTGTTCCAGCAACATAAAGATTATTGTTGGCTGTCCATGTTGGTGCACCAGTAGTTAATTGATATGGTGATATAGAGTTATTAGCTATTAGTGCTGATGTGATGGCATTATTAGCTATTACTGATGCACTTATTCTTGTTGTCATTTCTTATTCTTATTGAAAAGTAAAATTGCTTTTTTGTATTTTAGGATGTAGTCCGAAAAATTCTCGGGCCGGAACAAGGATTTCGAATTTTCTATTTTTTCTTCAATTCGTCAACTTCTGCTTTCAACTCTTTGATAGCTTCAATCAATAAACCAACAATGTTACCATATGCAACTGAAAGTGTCTTATCATCGTCAGAACCTTCAACAACTACTTCAGGCAGAATTTTTTGTATCTCTTGAGCAATCACACCAATACCAGCTTTACCATCTTTATCGAAGGTTACACCACGTAATTGTGTTGTTTTATCTAAAGCGCTTGTGATAGTTTGAACATTAGTTTTTAGTCTTGCATCAGAATAAGCGGTTACGTTTGCTGGAGCTGTAAAATTACCGCTAGAATCAAAAGAAAATCCATAACTTCCGGAACCTGTTGTGATGGTACTTGATGACGCACCTGCTGATATTATAGTACTATTATTTACACCAAGGTTAACTACATTCGATGCATTTAATGATGTGGTTGATCCATTAGAAATGAATGAATAATTTGCTGTTGATGGACTAACATTAGTAGACCAAATACCTCCATAAGAACTGCCATCTGCACTAAAATATAAACCTGTTGCGCCAGATCCAACAGTTAATGTAGCACCAACAGAAGTTAGAGATCCTAGTGATGTTACTCCTGTACTAACCTTATTATTGAATGTGGTCCAGTCGGCACTACTTAAAATACCAGAAACGGTACCACTTGCTGTACTTAATGCTGATTGCTTACTATTAAATGTAGACCAATCGGTACTACTTAAAATACCAGAAACAGTACTACTTGCTGTACTTAATGCTGATTGCTTACTATTGAATGTAGACCAATCGGTACTTGATAAGTAACCAGAAACCAAACTGGATGATTGTGTTATAGCTAAAGTGAACGATGTACATGAAGAAGCTCCACCAGTCAATGGTGCGTTCGTAGTAATACTTACACTACTAATTTTTGAATTTGCTGTAGAATATGCGGATGAAGCGGTTGATTGTGCAATACCAGCATTACTGTAAGCCGTATTTGCTTGGTTAAATGCGGCTTGTGTAATTACATTTTGTGTATTTTCTATACCTTGTAAGTATGTTAAATTAGTTGATATTGAAGTATTTTGCGTATTTTCTATACCTTGTAAATATAATACATTAGCCGTTATATTAGAATTTAATGTAGATACATTGGATGTTATACTAGAATTTAATGTGGCTACGTTAGATGATATACTAGAATTTAATGTAGATACATTTGATGTTATATTTGAATTTAATGTAGATACATTCGAAGACAATGCAGTATTACCAGCATTTGCAACACCTTGTAGATAAGCTACGTTAGCTGTCAGATAACCAAATAGTGTATTAGCTGCAATAGATGAAGCAATATTTGATGATGACTGGCCAGATACCAATAAATTAGATATATTATTTGCAATTAATATTGGAGATAAGTTAGTTGCAGAATTTCCATTATTAACATCTAGAATATTCCAAGTTTTATTTGTTTCATACCAAGTTATAGCAGCATTAGCATTTCCTGATCCACGATATACAGTATAATTTGCATAATTTCCAGCTGAACTAATTGGTGTATTTGCACTTAGAATAAATGATATACCATTATACACAATTGGTGAATTAACTGTGAATTGACCATTAACGGTTAAACCACCATTACTACCACCAACACTATTACCTACAGTCAATTGATATATGCTAGCATTTGCAGTAGATGCTCCCATATTCAATGTGCCATTAATAACTGCTTGTGTAGTTGCAGATGACATGTACAGATTAGCACCAATACCTAAGTCAGCACCTGTATTGGCAGTACCAACTAAAAACGTTGTGCCTTTAGATAATAATGAAGTATTGGCAATTACGTTTGCTGAAGCCGTATTTGATAAAACAGATATTGAATTTGCAAATACAGTCCAAGTATTAACTGCCGTATTTGCCTGGACATTATTCAAGTAACCAAATCCAGTAACTGATAATGTTGCTGTATTAACTGTTGAGTTTGCTTGTAATGCGTTTGTGTATGATTGGCCAGTAACTGATAATGTTGCTGTGTTAACCGATGAGTTTGCTTGTAGAGCATTTGTAAAAACAGACGGGGTATTAATTGATGTGTTAGCCTGCAATGTGTTGGCATTTAATATATTTGTATAAGTCGTATTGCTTACACTCAATGTACCAGTATTCGCTGTGTTTGCTTGTAATAAATTAACTGTAGTTAAACCTAAAACAGTTTCATTACCATATGAGAAGATATCATTACCAACAGTCAAATAACGATTTATTGTCGTATTTTGTGTAACAGTAAGATTGTTTGCTATGTATGTTGTTCCGGTAACATTAACTGTATTTGATAGTAATGTTGCGCCAGATACTGTTAAATTTCCACCAACACCTGTATTTCCCGTAACATATAATGTATTAGAAATATTGGTATTTCCAGCAACTTGTAGATAACCACCTATAACAGTATTATTTGCTACTTGAAGACTTGTATTTGAACTTGAAGCAAACAATGTTCCGTTCACATATGCTTGGCCAGAATTTACCAAACCTAGTGTTGTATTTTGAAAATATACCTGGCCTTGACTTACAGTTAAATTATTTTGAACAAATGCTGAAGAACCTAAACCAGCTACTTGTAACGAACCAGCAATTAAGGCAGCACTATTGACTTGTAGTCCTAGTGTTGCATCACTTAGATATAATGTACCAGCAGTTTTTTGATAGTTATTTGAAGCAAAATTATCATGGTCAATAATTAAATTGTTAGTAGCCACCACCCAATCACCAAAGGTGTTGGCATAACTTATATTTGGTACTGTGGTTGAGTTATAAATTGACATTCTTAACCTTTATCTATTAATTGCTTCAGCATCTGCTTAATTTCACTCATATCTTCTTTTAGTGATTTAATCTCATTCTTTGCTGTATTTATTTCTTCTCTCTGAGCCATTAACGTTTGCCTTTTCTTTAAATAATTTTCAAGACCATTACGATCTTGATTAATCAAAGCCATTGTAGTTGTATCTCTAACAAGAGTTGTATTTGGTATATTAATTAACATATTAGAAAGTTGTATTTACGTTAGCAGGTAAAGCTAACACTCTCATATCGGTTACATATGGAACTGTTGTATTATCTGTTGTTGTTAAGACAATTTTGATTGCAAATTGGTTGAATGTTGTATAGTTTTGACCATTTGTGCTAGTATACTTTACAAAACCTTGATCTAAACCAAGAGTTCCTGGAGCAAAAACATATTCATACAGATTATTTCTAGTTTGTGAATATGCAACACCACTATTGTTTATTTTAGTCATCAACTGCCATTGACCACTCTCAAATGATTGTGTATCATTACTGTTCAATATTTTATAGTAAACATTGATATCAGTATTAACTGGCCTGTAAGCAGTAAGATAAACATTTAAGTCACCTGAATCAAAACCTGGTGCTAAAACAACTTTCTTGGTTACATATTTAGCAGTTGCTGGGCCACCTGAACTAGAGGTTTCACCAGAGATATTTGCTGTAGCACCACTACCTGGAGTTGTATTGGCATCAGAAATTGTAATTGTTGGTGTAATAATATATCCAGAGCCTGGATTTGTTATGTAAATATTTTGAATCACACCATTATAAACGTTTGCGGCAGCATATGCTTGTGTACCACCAGTACTTGTTGGTGCTGAAATACTAACTGTTGTATTTCCTGAAGTATTATTACTATAACCAGTACCACCACTAATTAAAGTGATTAAACTATTTGATAACGGACAATTATTAATATTCCAGCTGATTGTATATGTACTTAGACCTGCATCTGAAATGATAGGAGATACACAAGAATCATTTGAACTTAATTGAGCATATAAAGAAAAAGATGTATTTGAATTTGCATTTAAAAGTCTTTCACCTTGACCGTCATTTAAGTAAATATTGTCAGTTGCAGATGTAGCAAATTTACCAGGTGTTATTACTTGTTGACCAGCTGAAACGCCAGATACTAGAGAAGCATTATAGCTGTATGTAATACCTGTAGTTGTTGGTACAAAATCTGTTGTGGTAACGTTGAAAGCGTCTACAAATATTGAAGTATTAGAAACTGCATTTATTGTATTTGATACATTATTTGCATTTGTGTAATAATCAATAGACTGGTCAATTAAAGTTCTTTGTGGTAACTTTTTAGGTATAACATACTGGATTGTTGGTGTTACGTTTGTATTAAACACGCAACGATCCATAACAAACATTAAATCTTGGTTTTGATCCGCACTCCATGTTTGTGAATTTTGTGATAAGAATAATGAACCACTATACGGAGCAGATGAAATTTTTGATATTACTGCTGGCGTTGCATCAGTCGGATAATTTTTAACAGATGATGATAGAGCATTATCACCTAATGAAGCTGACCACAGATTATAAGAATTACTATTTGATTTTACAATAAAAGCATACAAAGTATTTGGTCGAATGTATACTGGTGCAGAAAACTGGAATATTGTATATGCTGTTGAATCTAGATACTGTGGATTTTCAGATATGTTGACCATATCAGGTGTTATCGTTGAAATAGAGTGGTCTAAAGTAGATCCATTCGGATAACCATTTGTTGTGCCAACAATAGATAAAGTTATAGGAGATCCATCGTTTGGTTTAGTTCTAAAATATAATTTAATACTATTTAAGAAAACACCATTAGGATAATTAACTGCATCTATACTGAATGTTTGAGCTACAGGATCACAGCCGTCGCCATCGGCGTATGATGGTGGAGGTAAAACACTATATGTTGGTGTATAGTTTGTACTAATAGAATTAATTGTTTGACTATTAGTTTGTGTAAATGTATTTTTTGCGCCTGAAGGTGATGCAGCAAAGTCAATTGCTTGTGCATTGGTAGATAAACCTTCAGCATAATATGTACTTTCAGCATATGTTGTTGCTGTGGTTTGATTACCATATGTACCATTGTCAAGTCTTAATATTCTTTGGCCTGTATGGAAAGTATTTGCAGGTAAATAGAAAATACCATAGAAATGACCATTTTCATTTGAGGTGAGTGTCCCAATAGAATAAGTATCTCCGGCAGCATAAGTAATTCCCGAAGAAACAAATATATTTGTTAATGTTGCTGCTCGAGTTGCACCAATATAATTTGTAATTGTTGCTTGTTGATTTTGACCTGTAACAGACACAAAATATATTGTTTGGCCAGTATAATATCCATCTACACTTGATGCCAATGAAGATAAATTTACTACATTCGTGAATGAATTTACTCCCGTAATTCTACCAGCAAAATGGTTTGTACTTGCAATCGTACCGCTTGCGGTAGAATTTTGATAATTTCCGTTAGTGTCATAATAACCATTTTGGAATGTGCCAGAAGCTTGATATGTTGTAGATCCGTTAGGTTCTCCTGTCACATACAATCGAACTTGTGTTGAAGAATATGTGTAAACTCCTAAAATAATTCCTGTAGGTACAAATGTTGGACTATTGTAATAACCAATAACGTCACCGACATTAAATGTTCCACTAACTCCTGTTAATTCAATAATATTTGTTTTACGTATATAGTTATTTACACTTATATTGTCGAAATAAGAATTTAATGTTGTATTGAATAGTAAACCACTAGCAGAAACAGCAATTTGTTGTGGTCTTATATAAGGTAAAATTGAAACATCGGTAATATAATTATTGTTTATAGAATATGTATTACCAATTTTATCATAAGCACCTAAAGTATTGCTTTGATTTTGTACTTGTGATGTATATGTTGTTGTTTGTGTAACACCGGAAAGAACTGAGCCTGCTGGTGCTTGGAATTGATTAACAAATCCAGAAGATGATAAAGATGCTTGTGTAGTATATGCTGTTCCAGAAACAGTTTGCCAATCACCAGCACTTAATACATTTATATTCTGACCGGCGTTAAATATTTGTAAATTGGGATCAGTAATTAATAATGATGGTGAATAATTTGTATCAACCCAATTGTCAACGTTTGGTGATATTGTTAATGTACCCTCTATGTTTGTAACTGAAAATGGGTTTACATTTACTGTCCTAGAAGCAAACACTTGTGAAGTTACATTAGCATAACCTGTAATTGGTAAACTGAAGTAATTCACATAATTATCATTATTAATTGAATATCCTAAAGATGCTGTAGCAGCTGTAGAAGTTGCTCCCATGTTATACACTTGAGATAGAGATTTTAATGGAAAGTTCTTTACACTCTGTGTTGCAGTCATCTGACGAGTTCTGCGATTAATTGTGGCAAAATAATCAGCTGATGAGGTGTCAGCAGTTGCATAAGTTGAAAAATCATCAACCATGATACCGTTCTTAAATCGATTTAGACCAAATGCATCTGAAACTTGTAATGAATTTGCATTTTGTTCCAACAAACTTAAAGATGTATAATATTCTAAGTTATTGATCCTGTTTTCCAAGCCAGAAATATCTTCCATCGTATAACGTTTATGTTTAACTTTGGTGATAGAAAGATCCGGAACATAACCAGTTGGTGCTTCTGTTGGAAGATAACCGGTATAAGGATTATGTACCAATTCGGCTAAAACTAAAGATCCGTCAGGTTCTGAGGGAAATATAGGATTTATTGAAGATGTGCCTTCAATAACTTTGAAGCTTTTATCTTTTGTTAAGACTAATTTATCTTTTCTACCAAGATAATAAGAATAGTTACCTGTGAATGTGGTCAGATCTATTGGTAAGAATACACCATAATTTGATGCTGCCGAATTAGAATAACGGAACACAAAAGAAGTTTGTGCATTTTTACGAGCTGGTCTAAAATCTAAACAATCTCTAAGTGCATATGTTATACCAGCTTTACTTGTATAAGTTGGTAATAATTGATACACATCATTTGTATATGAATTTACATCAAAATAACCATCACCACCAGTTTGTTGGTAATAATTAACAAATACCAATATGTTACCTTTTGGTTGAGCAGCGCCTGGTTTTAGTGTAATGCTGGCATGATCGTAGTAATTATCTCTTTGTCCATTATCAAAAATATAATTGTTTGATACGTCAGTATAAGATGATAGTCCAGAAGTTATCGGTGTTACGCCTGAAGAACCGGTATCTAAAACTTTAACTACTGATTTAACATCGGCTAAGTATAAACTTTGTTTAGTTCCTGGCGCAACAAGGCCGGCATTTTGAATGTATACTTGACCAGTTGAAGTTAATGAGGCATCATCAACAAATGTATATGTGTTGACTTGAGTGCCAGAAGTATAAGCTACTGTTGTATTGGCAGTAATTAAATATTTACTCTTTAAGATATGACCTGTATTGTCGCCATTTTCAACAAAAACTTTAGCAACAATTGTTGCCGTAAATGAACCACCAGCATCAGTAGTATTAAATGTTACCGTCGCTCCTGTACTATCTAAAGTTGCTGTTCTTCCTCCAGTACTCCAAGGTACAATTTGACCCACATTAAATGAAGACGAACCTTTATTCGTAACAACAATAGTATAATTTTGTTCAATTAAACTCAAAGGTAATGTTGAATTTAATGTACCAAAATGACGAATCACATTATTATAATCGCCTGTATATGGTAATGAAGCTGCAACACCGCCACCACTTGCAGTAAAGGAAACATTCCTCCATACTTGTTGTGTGGTATATGATGTGTTTGATAAACTGGAAACGTATGGATTACCAATTTGGAAAATCAATTCTGGTTGAGCTGGATTTTCTAATGTACAAATGCCTGTTGATACACCATTAGCACGACCTTCTACGTTAATGTTTGCAGTACCGTAGATGGTGGCTGGATAAGAAGTTTTATTTGTATAAAGAACCGTATTTGTATCTTTAACACCAAAATTCAAAACAAATACTGATGTTGTATCGGGAGTAACTGTCCAGTTTTGATTAACTGTAGCAACTTTAGTTACACCATTATAAGCAGTAATAACTCTAAAATCACCAGCATCTGTACCAGTAATAATAGATATATTTACACCAACATATGCATTGTTTGCTGCTGAGTAGTAACTTGGTAAAGTAAAAGTGTTTGTCGTAGCTGATACTACGTTTGCACTTGGTGCTTGATTTTGTAAATCTGATACGTATGCTTTGTAAACATATGTGTTTGCATTTCCATCCGATGTGTTGTGGTCATAAACTAAACCTCGAATATAACCAGAAGACACAAGAGTTGCATTATAAGTACATGCAGAAGATGTATTTACATTGGCTGCTGATACTGTGTGTAAATCAATCTGTGCATACGTAGAGGTATCGAAAAAGTATCCGTTAGCACCATTAACAGTATCAACATATAAGTAAGATCCAACATCTATGAATACAGGATTATTTGTTTGTGATGCTGTTGTTTTTGCACGATCTGTTATAATATCAGATGGAGAAGTACTTTCTACACGATAACCATGAACATAAGCTAAACCTCTACTAACAGATAAAGTATATGTTGAGTTTGAATTGTCAGCTGTATTTGTTTTTGGTGTTAATTTAAAATCATTAACAACATAATCACCGTTTGTCTCATAGTCACGTTTAGCAAAATAATCATCAATGACATTGTAAACACTACCGTCTACAATTTTCTGAACAAAACCAGAGTTAACAATTACTAAAGGAATAAATCCATCATCCTGACCTAATGGTATTGGTCTAGTTTGTAATGTTAATGTTATTTGATATCTATCAGCTCCTGGCGCTTGATAGTTTGATGCACCTACAGCAGGATCTAATAAAGAAGAATCTGTAATATAATCTACAATTGTTTCTGTTATTTGCAATCCAACACGTAAAGATGGTACACTATCATATTTGTCTAATATAATAGTCTGTGGAGTAACTTCTACAAAAATACCATTAGAGATAGAATATCCTGTAGCTGGATCAGTATAATTGCTAGAGATATAAAAGACACCTTGAGCAATAGAAGCAACTGAACTAGAACCTGTAGCCGCAACAGATATGGCTTGTGCTGCTAAATTTGATTGGGTATCATATATAACTGAGCCATTAGTGAATTGATTGCCAGATTTATATGATAGAATTAATGTTGGTGGATCAGCCAGAGTTGCTGGAGATACCGCTATAACTTGTGCAATAATTGTACCAGTTGCATCTTGAACTATTTTGTTTGTAAATTCTGTTACATCAACTGTTGCTGAATTATATGTAGGCAATAATTTAACATAATTACAGTTAAAATTTGTTGTTATTTGTCCACCAGTCACAGGAGAATTTTGCTTAAAGATATTATCAGCAAAACTTGTTATTTGATTTTGAAGAATTGTTTGAGACTGTGTTAATTCTCTTGCCTGTACTGCTGCACCAGGTTTAAAAAGTATACGATGATAGTTTTTTGATGATTGAAAGTCATCAAAATATGGACTTACATTAAAATTTTGAGGCATTTTATTCCTTTTAGTATCCTAGTACAAATTTAAATTGTTCAATACCGTCAGAGCTTCTTTGTACGCCTGACCTATTTTCTATATATGCTAGGTAACCAGAAAAACTGATGAAATCCGAACCTGTTTCACCTAATAAGGTTCTTACGGTCGATGAAAGATTTCCAAAAATTGGTTGATTCAATGTTGGAGTTCCATATGTATTTATGGCATAAATTACATTGGTTGAAGTATTAAAACTCAACACAGTAGCTTTAAATGTTGCATTTGTTAATGATGTACCTTGATATATTGTTTCATCACTCACGAAGGCACCGAAACCTGGAGCCATTGTTAATTGTGTTGTTGCGCTGTATATAGAACCATTAGCAAAATACGGATAAGTGCTAATTGCCAATGGATTATAAAGCAAACCAACTTGTCTATAATCAATATCTGTTGGTACCATTGGGACACCGTTGACGGCTTCGTTTCCGTTGAATTCACAAGTGAACATGGTGTGTGAACATCCCAGTTCTGAAGGAACATCATAACCATGGCCACCAATTGGTGATACCGGAGCTATTGCAACAGCACCAGAACCTGATGCAGATGTTATAATTACATTAGCATATGTGTAATTGTATCCAGTATTAGTTACCACAATATCTGTAATAGAACCATTAGATACTACGGCAGAACCGTTTGCATTAAAACCATCACCAACAACAGTAACTGTAATAATATTATTTGCTGGATCATATCCTGAACCACCATTTGTTACGTTGATAACCTCAATATCACCCCATCCAGCAGTAATCAATTGACCCGTGTCAGTAACACTTGGAAAATTAGTGGTACCTTGTGTTGGATCTAATGTTTGACCACTATACACTTGACCTTGAATAGCAGAAATTGGAACAGGCATCCATGACGTATCCATAAAAGTTTTTATGGACCCTTGGTCAATCGTGTACATATATTTCCACTTATAACCATCTGAATTTTTGTAAATATTATTAGTTCCATATGTTCCTGGCTGAAAGAAAGGTTCATATGTTGATGGTTGGCCATTATTATTCCATAGACACTTAAATACTTGGTTATAACGGTTTTTAATGTAAAAGTTATTGACTAGAAAGCCGTTTACGTCTACAGCAAACATGTCAATATTGTCTTGGTAATATTGATATACCGTATTAGGTGTCCAGTCTATTCTCTGTAACACTAAGGCAATATTGTTTGATGTTATTTGTTTTGCAACAAAAATATTGGCATATACTGATTTCAAATATTTTTGATCTTGAGTTGGTGTTGGTGGGTTCACTTCATCCGACCAAGCGTCAACTCTCGATAGAAAACAGTATATGGATTCAACTGTTTGTGATGAACCAGGCAAAGAAGCAACAGGAGCATAAAAGTTCTGTTGTGTTTGTGTTGTCTTAAAAAATGTTGTAAGTATGTTTTGATTTGCCATAATGTTTATTTATTAAACCACTCGGATGATTGCGTAATTAATTACAAGTGTATCTGAAGCATTTGAACCTGACGGTGTGCTATCAGAATTGTGTAAGTTGACTTGAAAACTTCCTGGTGTAACTGAATTGACTGATATATTATATCCAACAGAAGCACCGGAAGCAATATTCAATATAACAACATCTTTATTACTAACAATGTAACTATTATTTACAGTAAACTGAACGGCAACACCTTTATTTAATGCAGCTCCGTTAGTTGTAATTTGACCAGTTCTACCATTAGAAGTTACTGCTGTTGATTTAGAAGTTAGTTGAGTTACAGTATTATTATTTACAGCTGCGTTATATTGAATAATATTATTTGCAATAACAGTATTTGCTGTCACATTACCTGAAACAAAATCTGTAATAGATATGAGTGTATTTGCAACAATAGTATTTGCCGTAAAAGTACCAGTAGAATCATTAATACTGATTGTATTACTTGAATTAATATTATTAGCATAGGCATACAATACAGAACCGTTTGGTCTACCGTATGCTTGACGTAACTGGTTCTGAATAAACAACTTACCTTGAGTCGCATCACTTAAAATAACTCTACCCAACTGAACAACAGTATTTGAATTACTGGTTTGTGGTGCCACGTTAGAAGCAAGACCTGGTGTTGTTGATAAGAAAAGAATATCTCCGTTTTGGCCAAGACCAGTTGAATTTAAATCTTCAACGATACCTTGTGAGTATGCAAAACCAAATGCGCCATTTGCAATTGCGTTCTTAACAAAACCAGCAACAGTTGCATTGGCAGAATTTGTTGCATCAGCCAAAGCAATATAAGGAATTTGATTAGCTGTAACACCTGGCACTAAACGAACAAATGAGTTAGCAGGAATTGTTGAACCCGTGTTATTATAACCACGGAAGAAAAGAACTTTAGAGATGGATAGTCTATCACCAGCAATATCAGTATCTAAAATTAATGATTGTGTATTAGAATAATACCATAACTGTGCAGTCTGTTGTGGTAATGTTCCTGCTTGTGGGAACCAAAGGATAGAATTAGATTGTGAAGTTGTGGTGACTACGTTAGAAAAGAAAATATTACCTAACAATGTGTTAGCACTTAAATTACCAAGAACAACCATATTTTGACTGAATGTTGCAGAATTGGATGTAAATTTATCCACAAAAATACCTTGACCTGCTGAATTGGCAATCAAATTACCTGTTAATGTTAAACTACCTTGGATATTTACTATACCGTTAGTATTGTTAGAACCACCAGAGCCTGGAATTAAATTGATATTACCAGGTACACCGCCTAATAGTCGAGCATCACCTGATTGAATTGTAACAATACCACCACTATACAATGTATCAGAACCAGCAACAATACTTAAGTTTTTATTAGGACTAGAACTAGTGCTATTGGCAGTACGAATTACTGGAGTTGTAACATTACTTGTAGCAATTAATATTCCAGTAGTTAACGGTCCAGTGACAGTACCACCTGATAAAGGCAGTGCTGCATTTGCCGTATTGTATGCGCCTTGAGCCAATAAGTTGTTATTATTTGCTAAGTTAAATGCTGCTGATATAATATTGTTCTGTGTTAAATCTACGTTTATACTGTATATTGTATTTGCTGCCGCACTATTGGCTGTATTAAATGCTGATTGTAATAAAACGTTTGATGTATTTCCTAAATTAAAAGATGCTTGTGCCAGTACTGTAGCCGTATTTGCTTGATTGAAAGATGCCGTAATACTGTTATTTTGTGTTGCATCTACACCTTGTGTGTAAACTGTATTTGCTATGGCTGAATTTAAACTTATTGTATTTGCTGAAGCGAGTAAAGTACCATCGGCAAAATAAATGGGCATACCGTTCATCATGTATAAACCGTTTGCCGTAATCTTATAGATCACATTAGATGTAGTACCACCGCCAGCAACAAACCTAACTTCTCTACCTGAAGTGGTCGAACCAACGATCAGGTTACCACCAGGAGAACTTGAATTAACACCTTGAGCATAGATATAGCCGTCTAAAGGACTAACCGCCGTACCAATGTTATTATATTCTTGGCCTGGTTGGTAATTCTTATTTGCATAACCCATGTCAATGAAGTATGTGGAATCTGTACCACTATTTGCCGTTACAACCATATCAGCCGTACCGGTTTCATTCGTATTCAATAGATTGGTTTGTAGATATGATGCACCATTACCAGAGAATTGTGCAACAGTATTGGGTAATTGAATAATATTATTACCAACCGCTAATGGATTATTTGAGTATAGTCCTTGAGCCAATGATGTTGCTGTTATTGTACCTGTAATACTATTAACAAGATCCACAGCTAATAATATAGTATTAGATGTATTGGATGCTTCGACTGGCATCGAAGGCAGTTGAGAAATTTTTATGGTACTCATTTAATTTTATCCTAATAAGATTAGATTTGAATTTTCCGTTACAATCGTATATAAACCATTTTCAGTTTGTAATGATGGGAAGTATTGTGTTCCAACTGGTCCGAATAATTGTATGTATGCGGCTGTTGCAGTAAATGTTCTATTGATAGTTATTAACGAATTTGATACGTTACTTGATAAATTCGAATTTAAGTAAACAATATTTTTAATATAATCAATACTCGATACTGTTCTAGATGTATTATTTGCAATTGTTAATGTATCGCCTTGACGAATCATATCTCTTAAAGGAGACATTGTATTACTATAAACACCACCGTTAACAATATTGTAAGAGTATGTTATGTTCGTTATATTTATTTGATTGTTTCCAGTATTACCAGTTCCGTAAGCAACATTTGCAAAGGTTGTCCAGACGTTATCTTGTATTGTAACTGTGTTAGCTGCACCATTTACTGAAATAATTTGTGATGTGATTATGTCATTATTTGATGTGGTCATCCTTATAACATCACCAGGTGTGTATAATGAAGGCACAACAATAATATTTGATAAATTAGCACCAGTTAAATTGGTGAATGTAATAATATTATTACTTATTCCACCTGAAATTGTACCTGTAGTAGATGCTGCACCAGTATAATATTGTAAAGTATGACCGGTATTTAATACTTCCACATGAGAAATATTTGTAGTATTGGCGGATCTCATTGAGAATCTACCAAGAATCTGCATACCTGTTGGATGTAGTAGAGATAATAAAGTGGATTTCCACTTGGCAATTTCTTTTTCTACTGTAATTTCATACGTATAATTATTATATATTGTACTTTGTAATACATCAGAAGAACTTGGTTGGCCTGATGTGTCTATGTATTGGCCTTGACCTATTGTTAGACCATTCAAGAAAGCTGAATTTGCTTTTGCTGTACCATCACCGTATGATATTAGATTTGGTGAATAAGTTTGAGAAATATTCATATGAATATTCTTACCAGCAATATTCAATGGTAATTGGAAATTTGGTGCAGTATTGTAATCAAAAACTCTTAGTGTGTATATCGACTGTGTTGGATCAGCATAGGGTTGAAGACTTTTTGTAGAATATACAGTAGCTGTGTATGTAGAGTTATTAACAGTATTACCTTGATATACTGAATCACCTTGAACAGGTAAATTCAATAGTGATACGTTAGATACTGCAATATCTTGTATTCTTAATGAAACATTTGGTGCTGCAACATAATCTAAACCATAATCTGATATATTGATAGTTGTAACCGAACCCACACGGTCAACAGAAGGAATTAAAATTGCTCCTTGACCTAAAATGCCAGGTACAGATAGAATTGCATTTGCAGCTTGTGTATTTGCAGAATTAATTGTGACCGTTGGTAAGTTGGTTAATGTATAACCTAATCCGCCTAATGGATAATGATAGACGGTTTGATTTGATGGATATACGTATTTTACTGAAACGATTGAATTTGATGTGTTGACTATAACGTTAGCATATGCACCATAGCCAGAACCACCTGAAATAATAATTGTATCATTATTTGTATAACCTGTACCGCCATTTAAAATTTTAATTGGTGCTAAAATACCCAAAGAACCTAAATCTGCTTTTGCAAAATCGTCTAATGGATAGGTAGAATTGGCTGTGATAATTGGTTCTAAGGTAATACCACCTCCACCATTATCTACAATCACTGAAGATATTGGATAAGTTGCTAAAGTTAAAAACGTAAAAGCATTTGCCAATGTTGTATTGGCATTGGCAGTTAAACTGTTAGCAAAATTATATTGTGTATTACCTATGGTTATGAAACGCTTAAGTGCAATTGAATCTGCCGGTATTAATGTTGCGTTAGCAGTATTTGCTGGTGATATATCAACTGAACCTACGTGTGCAACTGCTCCGCCACCATTAACAATATTAATATTTGAATTCGGATAAGGTTGATAACCATAACCACCGTTTAACACAGTAATACGCTGAATTGAACCAGCCGTAGTTGTACCAATAGTTGCGGTTGCTCCGTGACCTGTTGGTGAATTTAATCCACCAGATATGGCTACAGGATTACCTGGTTGATAAAATAATCCTCGATTAGTTGGATCAATACTAATCGAACTAATTTGACCTACAATTTTTGCGGTTAATGTATTTGCACCTGGTGTATTTGCACTAACAACTTTATTATTTAAAAAATAAACAAACTGATTATTTGAATCAACAATTGTGGCATATTCACCTGATTTAAATA
>Ga0164296_1002519_pt1 | contig 18133 bp, 17 predicted proteins | sample GEODES057metaG_FD_113533 | JGI IMG/M metagenome (GOLD analysis project Ga0164296, IMG submission 113533) | Dystrophic lake water microbial communities from Trout Bog Lake, Wisconsin, USA - GEODES057 metaG | ecosystem: Environmental > Aquatic > Freshwater > Lake | place: USA: Trout Bog Lake...
TGACTAGCGACAAGGTTGACTAGCGACAAGGTTGACTAGCGACAATGTTGATATCGCCCCTGTAAAGTGCAGGCATGAAAGTCCACATCTCCGATCACCCCTTAATTACCCACAAAGTTACGGTTCTTCGAGATGAATCGACGCCATCGTCGATCTTTCGTGAACTGATCAGCGAGATCGTGACTCTCCTTGCCTACGAAGCAACGCGCGATGTGAAGGTTGTTCCTACAACCGTACAAACTCCAGTGGCCAGCGCCCAAGGCGCTTTGATGGCAAAGCCAGACCCGGTAGTTATTCCGATCTTGCGCGCAGGGCTTGGAATGCTAGATGGCATGGTGCGACTGATTCCTTCAGTCCAAGTAGGTTTTCTAGGCATGGTGCGCGATGAGCAGACTTTGCAGGCATCTACTTATGCCAATCGCTTACCGGCAGACCTGCACGACCGGCACTGTTTCTTGTTAGACCCAATGCTTGCAACCGGTGGCACACTCATTGCAGCAATTCATTATTTGGTCGACTTGGGCGCAACTGAAATTACCGCTATCTGCATTATCTCTTCACCCGAAGGAATCGCTGCACTTGAAAAAGAGTTAGAGCACTTAGATAGCTCCGTGAAAGTTACGCTTTTTTCGGCAGCGCTCGACACCAAGCTCAATGAAAAGGGTTACATCGTTCCAGGTCTGGGCGATGCCGGCGATCGTTTATACGGAGTTGTGTAATGGCAAGTACGAGTCCTGGCTATGCAATCACTATTCGCGTTGATGGCCCACCTTCGGCCCAACCTGTAGCTGAAATTACTGCCGCTATTACGGCAGCTGGTGCGAGTATCACTGCACTTGACGTCGTTGAATCTTTCATTGACCGCGTGGTCGTAGACGTATCCTGCGATGCGCTTGATTCCGAGCACGCCGAGCGGATCACGGCTGCCATTGCGGAAAATCCATTGCTCACTGTACGCAAAGTAAGTGACCGTACCTTCTTATTACATCTTGGTGGAAAGATTGAAGTGAACTCCAAAGTTCCGCTGAAAACTCGCGATGATCTATCGCGCGCCTACACCCCAGGAGTTGCCCGTATCTCGCAAGCGATCGCTGCAGATAAAGAAGATGCCCGCCGCCTTACTATTAAACGCAATACCGTCGCTGTTGTTACCGATGGTTCAGCCGTTCTTGGACTTGGAAATATTGGTCCAGAAGCCGCGCTGCCAGTAATGGAAGGTAAAGCCGCACTCTTTAAGCGCTTTGCCGATGTCGATGCTTGGCCCGTCTGTCTTGATACTCAAGACGTCGATGAGATCGTGCGCACGGTTCAAATCATTGCGCCGGTGTACGGCGGAATTAACTTGGAAGATATTTCAGCTCCGCGCTGCTTTGAAGTAGAACGCCGCTTGCGCGAACTGCTCGACATTCCAGTTTTCCATGATGACCAACATGGAACCGCGATTGTAGTTTTAGCAGCGCTCACCAATGCTTTAAAGCACGTGAAGAAAAATATCGGTGAGGTAAAGATTGTGATGTCAGGTGCTGGCGCTGCCGGTACTGCGGTAGCACGCCTTCTTGTGGCTTCTGGCGCCAAAACAATTATCGGTTTTGATAAAGATGGTGTGGTTCGCGAAGCAAAACCTGATGACGATGTCATGCGCAAATGGTTTGTCGATCACTGTAACCCTGGTGATTTCGATGGCACGATTTCGCAAGCCATGGTGGGTGCCGATGTCTTTATCGGTGTCAGTGCGCCAAATGTTCTAAAAGAGGCAGATATCGCCGCAATGAACTCCGGCTCGATTGTTTTTGCTCTTGCAAATCCTGATCCAGAGATCGACCCAGCGATTGCGCGCAAATATGCAGCGGTTGTTGCTACAGGTCGCAGCGATCACCCAAACCAGATCAACAACGTGCTCGCATTCCCGGGAATTTTCCGCGGACTTCTTGATGGTCGAATTCATAAGATCACTGATGAGATGTTGGTGGCTGCTGCCACCGCAATCGCGGAATGTGTCTCTGCAGAACAACTCAACTCTAACTTCATTATCCCTAGTGTTTTTGACCCCCGAGTAGTTAGCAGCGTCGCAGCTGCAGTGAGAGGCGCCAGCAAATGAGTTCAGTAAAGAAATTTCCAGATAATTTTCTCTGGGGCGCAGCGACTGCTGCCTACCAAGTAGAAGGCGGCGCCACTGAAGATGGCCGCGGGGCTTCAATCTGGGACACCTTTAGCCACACGCCAGGCAATACGTTGAAAGGCGACACTGGCGATGTCGCGTGCGATCACTACCACCGCTACCCACAAGATATTGAGTTGATGAAAGAGATTGGCATCAAGGTCTATCGCCTCTCATTCTCTTGGTCTCGCATGTTTCCAGCTGGCGACACGGTCCGCGAAGAACGCGGTTTCGCTTTTTATGACTCACTTATTAATTCATTGTTGGCAGCTGGCATCACACCGTATGTCACGTTGTACCACTGGGATTTGCCACAAGCTCTTGAAGATAAAGGTGGCTGGCGTTCGCGCGAAACAATTGACGCCTTCGCTTACTACGCAGCAGAAGTTGCCAAGCATTTTGGCGATCGCGTGAAACATTTTGCACCGATCAACGAACCGTGGTGTGTTGCTTGGCTTGGCCACGGGCTTGGAGTGCATGCACCAGGAGTAAAAGACCGCGCCACCGCATTTAAAGTTGCCCACCACACCGTCTTGGCCCACGCCGCGGCTGCTCGTGCGATGCGCGCCGTTCGCAGCGATTTAAAAATTGGTCCAGTAGTTAATCATGCAAACTATCCAGCTGATGATCTCAATGACCCAGAGCTCGTGCGTGCAAGTGAGATTTTAGATGCTGTGCAAAATCGTTGGTGGATGGAAGCGATGTTCGATGGCGCTTACCCACAAATTTTGATTGAGACCTATGGCAGCGAAATCACCGATGCAATTCTTCCGGGCGATATGGAGCTAGCGAAGATTGAAAGCGATTGGCTCGGTATCAACTATTACTTCGATACTCGCGTGGGAAAGTCAGATAGCTCTAAGCCAGTTCAGTTCGATAATTCAGCGCTCCTTGGCCTCGTTGTTGATTCTGTTCCAGTGCAACCAGTCGCAGAACTCACCGATATGGGTTGGCCGATCACACCAGCTGGTCTTACCAATCTATTAGTACGTTGGAGCAAGCAATTTAGCGGTGTGATTCCACCTATCTTTATTACTGAAAATGGCTGTGCCTATGGGGATGGCCCAGGGGCCGACGGTGCGGTCCACGACCAGCGCCGAATCGACTACTTGGCGGCTCACTTGGCGGCCATGCACGATGCGATCTCGCAAGGCGTTGTGATGGGCGGGTACTTCCAATGGTCGCTGATGGATAATTTTGAATGGTCGCTGGGCTATGAAAAGCGCTTTGGCATCATTCATGTTGACTACTTCACACAGAAGCGGACCCTGAAGGATTCTGCGCGCTGGTACTCGGGAGTAATTGCAGCCAATTCCTTATAACCCGTCAGAGCTATAACCCGTCAGAGCTCCCTATGGCGAGCATGTGGCTTCTCGATGTTTAGATAACAAGATTGTTACTCAAAAAGGCCCTTTATAGGGCCTTTTTTCTTTGAGCCCGAGTTGTGAGATGGCAAGATAAGCCCACAGTCGCAGGCAGTTGGGATTACTCACTTCCTGCGTCTCACACCCTCAACAAGAAGGATACAAAATGCAGATTCGCACAAAGGGAATGCTTGTAGCTGTTGCTACAGCAACCGTTGCGCTTGTTGCTACCTTCGTTGCTCCAGCAAACGCTGGAACATCGGCAGCAGCATGTGCAAACGTAGGTTCCGGTTATGGCGTCCAAAAGGGCTCAACCGTTGAAGTTTTCACATCAGTTATTCAGCCAGAACTTGGCCACTACATCGCTGCTTCGAAGGATTTCACAGCGTGCACAGGCATCACCATCAACTGGAACGGAACAAATGACTTCGAGTCACAACTTCCTGTTCGTGTTGCAGGTGGAACAGCTCCAGATCTAGCTCTTATCCCACAACCAGGCTTGATTCAGCAGATGGTTGCAACAGGTAAGGCAGTTCCAGCACCAGCTCAGACCGTTGCTAACGTTAACAAGTACTGGTCAAAGGGTTGGAAGGGCTACGGCTCAGTCAACGGCAAGTTCTATGCTGCTCCAAACTCAGCTAACTTGAAGTCACTTGTTTGGTACTCACCAAAGCAATTCGCAAAGAATGGCTACACAGTTCCAACAACATGGACACAGATGATTTCTCAATCTGACAAGATGGCAGCAGCTGGTCAAACAGCATGGTGCGGCGGTCTAGGTTCAGGTACAGCTACAGGTTGGCCTGCAACTGACTGGCTCGAAGAAGTTGTTCTTCGTGAAGCTGGTCCAACAGTTTACGCAAACTGGATCTCACACAAGGTTAAGTTCTCAGATGCTCCAATCATCCACGCTATGAACACAGTGTGGGGCTGGTTGGGTAACCCTAAGTATGTTGGCACAGTTTCAACAATTGCCACAACAACCTTCCAGGATGCTGGACAAGGTATCCCAACAGGCAAGTGCATGCAGCTACAACAAGCTTCATTCTATGCAACTCAATATCCTGCAGGAACAGTAGTTTCTCCTACAGGTGATGTATGGGCTTACTACCTCCCAGGTATCAACCCTGCTGTTACAACTCCAGTTGAGGGTGGCGGCGAGTTCTACCTAGCATTCAACTCAAAGAAGGCAACACAAGAGTTCCAGAACTACTTGTCTTCACCACAATGGGCTATCTCATTGATCAAGGCTTACGGTTCAAACGGTGGTTGGGTATCTGCTAACAGCGGTGTTCCACTATCAACATACACACAGCCAATCGATCAGCTTTCAGCTAAGTACCTCGCAGATCCAAAGAGCACATTCGTGTTCGACGCTTCTGACGCGATGCCAGCAGCTGTTGGTGCAGGTACCGAGTGGACAGATTTGACCAACTGGTTTGCTAACGGCACACCAGCTGCAACAATCGCTGCTCAAATCGATTCATCTTGGCCAACAAACTAACTCTTAAAGTTAGTTCAGCCAAAAAGTAATACCTAGTTAGTAAAAACTGGCGGGAATCGAAAGATTCTCGCCAGTTTTTATTTCCCCCAAATACAGTTAAAGTTACCCAATACCGCCAATAAGCACCGCTTCGGTGCATCAAGAATCTGAAGGGATGTCCATGAATTTCTGGAGCGAGAATCTTCCAAAATTTGGGCAGATGTTCGGTGCAATCGCAATCTTCTTTGCTGTGCTCCTTGCAATCTTTTTTATCGCCGGCAAAGCAAATGGCCGCACTGCGCGCCCGATAGCAATCGTTGTCTTTCTCGGACCCGCACTTCTCCTTCTTATCTTTGGTCTCTTTGGTCCGGCCGTTAAAACTTTGCTCTACAGCTTCAAAGACTCTTACGGCCAAAAGTGGGTTGGCTTCCATAACTACCACTGGCTCTTCACTAATCAACAGATGCGCCAGGTTCTAGTCAACACAATTCTCTGGTTCGCAATCACGCCGATCGCAACAACTGCGCTAGGACTTTTCTTGGCAGTCATGCTAGATCGCATGAAGCGCGAGTCAATTCCAAAATCTCTGCTCTTTATGCCAATGGCGATCTCATTCGTTGGCGCTTCTATTATTTGGCAATTCGTTTACAACTTCGCTAACCCAGGTGACCCACAAACAGGTTTACTCTCGGCGATCGTATTAAAACTGGGCGGTCACCCAGCGAACTGGATTTTAAATGGCCCGCTCAACAACTTCTTGCTCATGATCATCTTTGTCTGGGTCGAAACTGGTTTTGCCATGGTAATTCTTTCAGCCGCGATCAAAGCCGTTCCAGCCGACATCGTCGAAGCTTCCGCTCTCGATGGTGCTTCGGGTTGGAAACAATTCCGTGGCGTGACCTTCCCGATGGTGCGCGGAACTTTCATCGTGGTCTTTGCAACCATGGTCGTTACCTGCCTCAAGCTCTTTGACATAGTCCGAACCGTAACCGGCGGTAACTTCGGCACCAGCGTCCTTTCCAACGAGATGTACTCCGAGATCTTCGTCCGCTTTGAGCAGGGCAAGGGCTCGGCTATGGCGATCGTCCTCTTCTTGATGGTCACCCCAATTTTGGTCTACAACGTATATAACCTACGTAGAGAGCGAGCAATCCGTTGAGCGCCGTAACTACTTCCGTGAAGCCAAGCAAGCGCCAGTCGCGTAAGGCAGCAAAGATCGCCGATCACAATCCTGGTCGTAAGCTCTTTGGTAGCCGCGTAGCGACTATCAGCGTCTGGATCGTCACATTTATCTGGACCGTACCTACCTTCGGAATCTTGGTCACCTCATTTAGAACCAAGACCGATATCGTGAACAGCGGTTGGTGGTCTGCGTTTACCCACCCACACTTCACGCTCTCGAACTATCACGCGGTTATCTTTGGAACAGCAGACTCTGGTCTTCAAAACGGTGTGCTGCCATTCTTCATCAACTCATTTGTCATCACTATTCCAGCGGTTATCTTCCCGATTGCAATTGCAACCATGGCGGCTTACTGCCTGGCGTGGGTGAAGTTCCGCGGTAGCGATGCGCTCTTCTTCTTTATCTTCGCGCTACAAATTGTGCCGATCCAGATGTCGTTGATCCCACTCTTGCAGCTCTTTACCGGTGGCGTTCATATCGGAACGATTCGAATAATTCCACCACTCGGTATCGCCGGAAAGTTCGCTGGTATCTGGTTGCCGCACACCATGTTCGCGCTACCACTTGCGATCTATCTCTTGCACAACTTTATTTCAGCGCTTCCTAAGGATTTGATGGAAGCTGCTTACGTTGATGGCGCAAGCCACTTCACCGTATTTCGTCGGATTGTTCTTCCGCTTTCAATTCCAGCGATTGCAGCTTTCGCAATCTTCCAGTTCTTGTGGGTGTGGAACGATCTGCTCGTTGCGCTCTCATTCTCTGGCGGTACACAAGGTATCTTCCCAATCAACGCGAAACTCTCTGCGATGGTCGGTGCGTGGGGTGCGCACTGGGAGTACCTCACAGCGGGTGCGTTCATTACGATCGCGGTTCCACTGGTCGTCTTCTTCTCGCTCCAGCGTTACTTCGTTCGCGGCCTGCTAGCAGGTTCGGTGAAGTAAGCCGTTACTTAACTAATTACGTTCAAGCCAGACGGTGGTATCTGCAGGAATCTGCAGGACACCGTCTGTTGCTTTTATACCCGCGCTTGATGCCAGAAGGATCGTGTGGCCGGCGACCTGAACCGAAGCAGTTGCCGCACCAGTATTAACAACCACTTCTAGACCTGGTTCGCGCGTGAAATGCATGATTGTTGGCTCACTTGAAATCCATGTCACTCCACCGATTCCGCCAAGTGCGGGGTGGTTATGGCGAAGCGCAATCATCTTTCGATAAAAATTAAGCGCGCTTGTGGGGTCGGCGCTCTCGTTATCCATCGCATAGCCAGACCAATCACGTGGCTGTGGCAACCATGGAGTACCGGTGCCAAATCCATAATTTTCAGCAGCGCCAACCCAAGGCAGTGGCACGCGACATTCATCGCGCCCTTTATCTGTACCACCGCTTCGAATGAAAGCTGGATCTTGTCTGGCGCTATCTGGGAGCTCAGCGCTCGGTAGCCCAAGTTCTTCACCTTGATAAACATAAACGCCACCAGGAAGCGCGTGAATTAATTGCGCAAGTGCGCGAGCACGTGCCAGTCCACCAATTCGAGTAACAACTCGCGGCGTATCGTGATTGTTGAGCACCCACGTTGCTGGCGCTGCTACATCTTTAAGTTCATCAAGAGTTGTAATAATGCTCTGCTTCATTGCAACTGCATCCCAGCCAAGCATCATGAAATTGAAGTTAAAGACTTGGTGCAACTCACCTGTGCGCACATAACGAGCAGCACGCGAAGATGGATAAACAAAGGCCTCAGCAACGCTCATCCGGTCGCCGTCATAGCTATCCAGAATTGCACGCCACTTGCGATAGACCTCGTGCACACCTTCGCGATCAAAGAATGGAACATCGGCGAGCAATCCTGCGCGTTCTTCTGTTGTCATATCTAAGAAATCCAAGCGCAACGCATCGATCAAACGTTCTGGGTCACGGTGATCAATCAGAATCTCATCTTTAACGCAGCCATGGGCGACATCGATTCGAAAACCATCTGCGCCAAGATCAAGCCAGAAGCGCAAGGTCTTTTCAAAATCCGCTGCTACATCGGGGTTATTCCAATTGAGATCTGGTTGCGAAGAATCAAAGAGGTGCAAATACCACTGACCATCGCTCTTTCTAGTCCACGCCGGTCCACGGAAAATTGAGATCCAGTTGTTGGGTGGCAGCTCGCCGTTCTCGCCGCGGCCGTCATAGAAATGAAAACGTGCGCGTTCGGCAGAACCCTTGGGCGAAGCTAGCGCCGCTTTGAACCATTCGTGCTCGGCTGAGAAATGGTTGGGAACAATATCTGCGATGAATTTAATGCCATGTGAGTGCGCGGCTTCGATCAGGGCCTTAGCGTCAGCCAGGGTTCCAAACCGAGGATCGACATCGCGTGGATCGCTTACGTCGTATCCGCCATCTTTGTTGGGGCTCTTATAGAACGGGCTCAACCAGATTGCATCGACACCAAGCTCTGCCAGATATGGCAGGCCCGAGATGACTCCTTGGAGATCGCCCTCGCCATCCCCATTTGAATCCTTAAACGAGCGAGGATAAACCTGATAAATCACCGCATCCTGCCACCAAAGCAATTTTTCACTCATAGATTAATCCTATCTCGAGCACCCTCAGTTAAGATCAGCCTATGTCCTTCATCTCGCGCCAAGATCGCAGGATGTTCGACGGCCGGGATATTTTTTATTACGACAGCGCTCCACATGAACGTAACGCAATCGATCAACGCGAATTTGAAGAGCGGCCAAAGCCAGCACAATTACGGTTAGACCTGCTCACCAATGAGTGGATCGCAGTTGCATCGCATCGTCAGACTCGTGCATTTTTACCGCCTAAGGAACTCTGCCCACTCTGTCCGACAACTTCAGAACTCAAAACCGAAATTGCAGATGATAATTTCGAAGTAGTGGTCTTTGAAAATCGTTCACCATCTTTCGCTAAGCCAGATGATGGTTGGTCGATGGCGGAATATAACGGAGTAAATACCGAGATTCATCAAGCAGCTGGTCGCTGTGAAGTTGTTGTCTTCTCTGATCAACACGAAGGAAGTTTTGGGAGTTTGCCGCTGACTCAGATGCGCACCGTGCTTGAAGCATGGCGTGATCGCACTCGAGAAATTTCAAAGCTCGACTATGTAGAGCAGGTCTTTGTCTTTGAAAATCGTGGTGAAGAAGTGGGAGTTACGCTTAATCACCCTCACGGTCAGATTTATTCATATCCGTTTATTACTCCGCGCACCACAAAAATGTTGGAGATCGCGAAAAATTATTTAGCAAAAAATGGCCGGCCATTGCTCACCGACATCATCGATCGCGAGATCAATGACCAGGTACGAATCGTCACCCAAAATGAACACTGGATTGCCTACGTTCCATTTGCAGCTCGCTATCCATTTGAAATTCACGTTGCGCCAAAACGCTTTGTGCCAGACCTCGCCGAACTGAGCGATGATGTTGCAGACGCCTTCCCTGCGATCGCAAAAGAAGTATTGCTACGCCTCGATGGCATCTTTGGGATCCAAATGGCTTATATCGCTGCCTGGCATCAGGCTCCGGTACGAACCGGACGCGATGCACTCGGACTTCACTGGCAAGTCACCAGCATTAGGCGCGCGCCAGGCAAGCTCAAGTATTTGGCTGGTTCAGAGTCTGCGATGGGCGCTTTCATTATGGATTTGGCACCAGAAGCAGCTGCGCAATCACTGCGCGATGTTGCACTCTAATTAAAGATTAAGTTCTAGCCACTCTTCTTCTAACGCTGCATGCTCGGCACGTAAATTCTCTAACTCGGCATTGAGCTCAGCTAGCTTTGCATAGTCCGTCGCATACTTCTCGAGCTCGGCGCTTACAACCGCAATACGTTCAGTGCGCCGCTCCATCTGCTTTTCAATCCGCGCAATCTCTTTTTTGAGCGCCTTCTCTTCCACAATACTTAAACTCTTCTTTGTACTAGCGCTCTCTTTTTTCGAGTGAGTTGCACTCGCAAGTCGGTTCAAACGCAGCTCTAAGTACTCATCAATGCCGCGTGGCAGATCGCGAATTGCTTTATCACCAGTTAGTCCTACAAATCGATCACAGACTCGCTCTAAGAAATAACGATCGTGCGAGATCACAAGCAAGGTTCCTGCAAATGAATCAAGCAGGTCTTCGAGTGCGGTGAGAGTTTCGACATCGAAATCATTTGTTGGCTCATCGAGCAGCAAGACGTTTGGGCTATCCATCAGCAAGCGAGTGAGTTGGAGTCTGCGACGCTCGCCACCAGATAAATCACCCACCGGTGTCCACTGCTGATCCTTGTTAAAACCTAGGCGCTCACAGAGTTGTGAAGCTGAAAGTTCTTTGCCATTGCCGAGTTCGACTCGAGTTGCAACTTTTTCAACTGCTTCAAGGACGCGCCACTTAGGGTCGAGTTCTTCTAAATGTTGCGAGAGAAACGCAGGTTTTACAGTCACACCGGTGACTAGCTTTCCGGCAGCGAGCTTGTGCTCACCGCTGAGCGCGCGAATCAAAGTGGTTTTGCCAGCGCCGTTGACGCCAACGATTCCAATGCGATCGCCCGGTCCGATGTTCCAATAGACGCCATCGAGCAGCTCAAGTTCACCTGCGTTGATCGAGGCTTGGTGGAGCTCATACACCGTGTTTCCCAGCCTATTCGCTGCGAAATTCAGTAGCTCACTCTCGTTTCGAGGCGGTGGCTCGTTCGCAATCAAGGTATTAGCGGCTTCGATTCTAAATTTAGGTTTTGCGGTTCGCGCCGGAGCTCCTCGGCGCAGCCACGCTAATTCTTTGCGGATCAGCATCGCGCGCTTACTGTCTTCCACGCTGGCTTGTCGTGCGCGCTCGGCTTTAGAGAGCACAAAAGCGGAATAGCCGCCTTCATACTCTAGAACTTGGCCATCTACTACTTCCCAAATGTATTCCGCGACTTCATCTAGAAACCAGCGATCGTGTGTAATCACGACAACAGCAAGATCGCGGCGATTTTTTAAATGAGCGGCGAGCCAAGCAACGCCTTCGACATCCAAGTGGTTGGTCGGTTCATCTAGCAGAATCAGATCAAGATCATCCACAAGAAGTTTTGCAAGATTTACGCGGCGGCGTTCACCGCCAGAGAGTGAATGAAAATCTCTATCCAGTGAAGCGTCTTCATAACTTCCAAAGAGGCCAGTCAGTACTTCACGAATCCTGCTATTGCTGGCCCACTCGTGAACCGGGATATCTCCCAACACGACTTCGCGAACCGAAGCACCAGGCGCCGCACTATCTGCCTGCGAAAGAATTCCGACGCGAACCGAATTAGCTTTTGCGACCCGACCAGAATTTGGTTGCAGGCTCTGGGCTAAAATTTTGAGCAGAGTACTTTTGCCGCCACCATTTCGACCAACAATTCCAATTCGCTCGCCTTGGTTAACGCCAAGGGAGACTTCATCGAGAAGTGGTCTGATATCAAAAGCGTGCGAGACAGACTCTAGATTTATAAGGTTCACTATCTAGAGTCTGTCATGAAAGCGCGCGCCAGACTAATTCAGCAGCTTGCTTACAGCTCTTATGAATTAGAAGGAGCTGATCCCAGAGTGATCTGGTAGGTCTTGCTGTCACCTGTTGGCAGAGTGACCGTGACCGAAATGCTTGCCCCAGGTGCATATGAGCGGATCTTTACGATCGCGGTCTCTTGGTCTGGGATTCTGGTGCCAGAGATGTTGGTGATAATCGAGCCCACTGGAATTCCAGCGAGCGCAGCAGCGTCTCCGCTCACAAGTTGTGAAATTTTCGCACCTACGCCGGTGTAGGTGGTGTCGAAGTAAACACCGAGTACTGGTCGAGTTGAAGTGTGAGTAGGGCTGGTGATGATCTCATTCACAGTACGCATTGCTTCGTTAATAGGGATCGCAAAGCCGAGCCCGATTGAGCCGCTAGTAGATTGACCATTCAAGCTAGCGATTGCGCAGTTGATACCGACCAAGCGGCCAGATGAATCAGTAAGCGCGCCGCCTGAGTTACCAGGGTTAATTGCGGCGTCGGTCTGAATAGCATCGACATAAGACTGGGTATTTGAAGTATCGCTCTGAGTTGTTACTGGGCGATTAAGCGAGGAGACAATTCCGGCAGTGACGGTGCCATCAAGTCCAAGTGGTGAACCAAATGCAATCACTGGGTCGCCGATAGAAAGCGTTGATGAATCACCGATTGCGATTACTGGCAAGCTCGGGGTGGTGACGTGGAGAACTGCTAGGTCATAGGCAGTATCGCGGCCCACAAGTGTTGCTGGAATATTTCGACCATCGCTCAAATCAATTGTGAGCTTATAGGTAGTTGGAGCTTGCGCGAAAGCATCAATGACGTGGTTATTAGTAACAATGTAGCTACCAGTTGCATCGCTTTTAATAATTTCCCCTGAACCGGTGTCGCCAGTTCCATCACTTGCTGAAACATTTACTGTGACAACTGATGGCTCAACTTTGGGAACAACCGATGTAATTCCAGTACCGCTGGCGAGTGTGACTGCGCTGCGACCAGAAGGACAGGTTGTGGTGCTGTTTGCATAGAGCGCGCCAGTACTGCTCGCGCAGATAGTGGTGACGCTGCCGCTAAATTGACCAGCAGCTGTGGCTACGCCACCTGCCAAAGTTGCTCCGATAACAACACCGATAACAATCTTAGAAACTGTGCCGAGAGAATTGACCGCTGAGTAAACTCGTTGAACGCTCTTCATGAGTGCTCCATACCTTTCGCAAAACGTATAGTCGAGACGACGGCGTCGGCTCTAGCTGGCCGGCCTAACGGGCATATCGTAGGGATTGCAGCCTAAAGAATTGTTGGGAAAACCTGCGAGGAAACTGAGAATGCGAGCGAGTGAGCGCGCGCGAATGAGCGTGAGTGCAAGTTAAATTGAGGGGTTCACCCTTGCTGGCGCTTGAGAACCTCATGAATCTCGGCCGCAATCGCCTTGAGTTCGGCGATCTCCTGGCGGTTGAGCTCTCGGGCCTCTTTAGCCAATTCGAACTCTCCTAAGCTGGCTGTGTGGGTCTCGGTGATCTTCTGTTCCACACTCGCCGAGGCCACGTTCTGCCCCACCATGATGATCGAGAGCAAGACCAGTTGTAAGAAGGTTTGGGCGATCCACGAAACGATTGTGATCAGGTCCCCAGACTTCAAGGCCGATGGCAGCGATACCAAGGCGATCAGAGCGAATGCATAGGCGCACCACATGGTGGCTACCCCAGATGTGATTTTGGCGGCTAATCTCTCATTGAATTCGTTGACTTTACTCATGTCTGGCAGTTTAGTCATGAGCCCAACCAAAGGTAAGATCCCGCTATGCGCGGTCGGAAAATCATTGCAACCATTTCCACCGCAATCACTCTCTTAGCCCTTGGCTTCTATGCGCTGGACCGAACTGCCGGCAGCGCGATCCCGCGTTCAAATGTCCTAAACGGCTCCTCTAAATCGGCCCACGGCGATGTCAACATCCTGCTCCTTGGCCTTGATTCCAGACGCGCAAACGACGGCTCAGACTTGCCTCGAAAGCTCCTCGACATCATGCACGTGGGCTCTTCCAGCTCGGTCGGCGGTTACAACACCAACACCATGATCGTGATTCATATCCCGGCCGATGGTTCCCACGCCGTTGCAATCTCGATCCCGCGCGATGACTACGTGGCGGTTGCCGGCTATGGCATGCAGAAAATTAAAGAGGCCTATGGCCTGGCTAAATACGACGCCGAACTCAAGCTGATCAAGCAAGGTGTGCCAAACCCAGCGCGTGAACAACAGAGTCGCGACGTCGGACGCGCGCTCACTATCAAGACAATTAGCACGCTGCTTAATATTCCAATCGATCACTTCGCAGAAGTAAACCTCGTTGGCTTCTACGATCTCGCTAACGCAGTGGGCGGAGTTCAAGTCTGTTTGAACCACGCGGTCAATGACTCTAAGTACTCTGGCGCGGTCTTTCCAGCAGGCTTGCAAACAATTACTGGCGCGCAAGCACTTGAATTCGTTCGTCAACGCCACGGCTTACCAAACGGTGACCTTGATCGAACCCACCGCCAACAAGCTTTCATCACCGGTGTGATTACTAAGTTCCGCAACCAAGGTATTTTCGGAGATATCTCCAAGCTGCAAAACTTGCTCAGCGTCGCGCAGAAAGATGTTGTGATCGATAGCGGTTGGGATGTCCTTGGTTTCCTGCCACAAGCAAAGGCCCTCACCGGTGGCCACATCACTTTCCACACCTTGCCGATCGCTGGTTATGCCATGCAAAACGGACAAGACGTCAACATGATCGATATTCCAACAGTTCAAAAGTATGTTCACGATCTCTTCTATCCAGCTCCAAAAGCGAGTGCATCGCCAACTGCTACTTCAGGTGCTGCTAAGGCTGCCGCAAAAGCTGCTGCAAGCGCGGCAGTTAACAATGGCGCGAATGGTTCAGCTGTCGATGGCTCCAACATTCCGTGCGTGAACTAAGCGATGTTGTACGCGCTCCTCGCATTTTTAGTTGGTGGCCTGACAGCAATTCAATCTCGTCTTAACGGCGCGCTTTCAACCGATATCCATAATGGAATTGCAGCAGCGCTGATCTCCTTTGCTTCTGGCTGGATTTTTTTAATCCTGATCAATGCTTTTAATAAAGCGGATCGCGATGGCCTTAAAACCATTTGGCGCTCACTGCGCACTCGCAGACTCAAGTGGTGGGAAGTAATTGGCGGTATGGGTGGCGGATTCTTTGTCGCTATGCAGAGCTCGCTCGTTCCGACCCTCGGTGTCGCAATTTTTACAATCTGTGTTGTTGGCGGACAGACCGCCTCTTCGATTCTCGTTGATTACATCGGGCTCTCCCCATCTGGAAAACACCGAGTCACTGCTATTCGCTTAGCGACTGCCATTCTTACAATCGCTTCGGTCTGCGTCGCGGTCTATCCAGACCTGCGAAATTCAACGTTTAAATTCGCGCCAATTATTCTGACTGTTCTTGTCGGCGGAATTGTTGCGTTCCAGCAGGCTCTCAATGGTCGCGTCAATGGCGCCTCGGGTCGGCCGCTTTCCACCACTTTTGTAAATTTCTTGATGGGAACCGTTGTTCTCACAATCGCACTGGCAATCAATTTAGCGCGTGGCGGCACAATCGGCGCACTGCCACACAACCCATGGATCTATCTCGGTGGCCCAGCCGGTTTGATTTATATCGCGGTAAGCGCGATCACGGTCAAGCACTTGGGAATTTTGAATTTTATTTTGTTTGGCGTTACTGGCCAATTAACTGGCGCGCTCCTTGTCGATGCAATCGCACCTGCGGCTCATACTCACATTACAAGCTATCTCATAACAGGAACCGCGATGACACTTGTTGCTGTTGTGTCATCGCGGTTCCTGACGAGCTATTTCAAGAAGTAGATCTAATTAAGCAGCTGCGCGTGCTGCTGCCTTCTCTTTAGCAGCTGCGATCGAAGCAGCCTTGTTATCAACGAATGACTCAAGTCCTGGAGCAATTCCAGCAAGACCGAATTCAGAGACAATAACTTCAACATCTGTTGCGCCGATTGACTCAAAGACCTGCTTCATAAAGCCGCTCTGCCAATCCCAACCTGCGCGTGGTGCGCCCTCGGCGTATGAACCGCCTTGGGAGATGATGACAGTAACCTTGCCTGTGACAGTGACAGCGCCAGGAATGATGATCTGATCGATCCAAGCCTTGAGCACTGAAGGAACTGAGAAGTTCCACATTGGTGTTGAAATCATGATGTGCTTGGCTTCGTTTACTTCCTTGATCAAACCAAGGCGGTAGTTGTGCTTTGCTGCTGCGCTTACGCTGCGAGCATCTTCTGGGGTATAGCCGGCGCCAATTGCTTCACCATCAAGGTGAGGAATTGTCTCGATTGAAAGATCGTGCGAGATGATGTCGGCGTTTGCATGGCGAGCCTTGAAAGCCTCCATGAAAGCGCCGTCGATTGCACGTGAAATTGAATGATCGCCCATTGGGCTAACTGCAATATGAAGTAGATCTGACATTTAAGTCCTCTTGTGAGTAGGTGTGGTTGCTATTTCCTAGCTATGGGAACAGTAGTTTAATTTTCAACTAAATGCCAGTTGAGAGTACCCAGCAAAGGTTAAGAGTGGATGAATTACTCCCCATAGGGGATACTTTCAGTTATGCCCAAAATTTCAGCCCCTACCTTGGTGCTGCACCGCGAAGCCAGAAGGCAAGAGCTGATCAGTGCTGCGCTGGAATTGGCGATAGAAGAGGGCGCAAGCGCAGTCACGGTCTCTGCAGTTGCAAAGAAGGCCGGATTAGCACGAACTTCTATTTACGAATACTTTGCATCTAGCGCCGATTTAATTGCCGACTTGGTTATCGAAGAGCTCCGCTACTTCAATTCACGCCTGACTCAAGCGATTGCAGTGAGCGATGATCCATTTGAGAAAATTGCACTCTGGCTGGAAGAAGGTCTGCGCTATGCAGCCGACGGTCGCCACATGCTTGTTAAATCATTAAATGCGATTGGTACTTCTCCGACGCGAAGTGAAGATATTGCACAAGAACACCGTGCGTTGATTGCGCCGCTTCAAGGAGCGATTGCTGCTACTGGCGTAAAAGATCCGCGTAGCGCTGGTTCATTCTTAGCTGCTGTTTCAGATTCGGCCAGTGTACGTATTGATGCTGGGGCCGACCCAGAAGAACAGATCGCTAGCGCGGTTACATTCGCGCTAGCGGGTCTGCGAGCTTTAGCCGAATAAATCCGGCTCAGTTATTACTTTGCTGCGAAGGTAAATGGAATTACCTGATCTTGTGAGCGATCCATTGAAGCAGTGTGATCATTTGAAATGTAGAACACGCATGTTGTGTGGACACAATCACCGTTTGTGAAATAAGGGACTGGGTGTTCAACAACCTTGCCTGCTGCAGAAGTTGCGCCTTGCGCGATATCAGTCTTGTTTGCGCTAACCCAGAGCTGAGTTGCTTGGTCTGAATCACAGACTGTTGGAGCGGCGCCCTTTGTTGCAGGTGCCATGCACTCCTGAACATAGAGACCGTTTTTGGCAGGCATCTTTGCGAACTTAAATGTTACTGCGCCACCCTTTTGAGCAATGTTCTTCAGTGGGCTTGCTGTAACAGTTGCCTTTGCATTAGCAAATGGTGCTGCTGAGATTACGAGTGCTACTGAGAGCGCTGCGATGAGCTTCTTATTCATTTTTCTCCATCTTTTAGGGGGTTTTGAGGGTATTAAGAGCTAGTTACTAAACGAGACCGGTAGATAAAGATCGTGAGTGCGATCTTGAGTGCGGGTGTGATCTGCCCGCACATAGATTGCACACTCAGTTTTACGACAGTCGATACTGCCGATCTTTGGCGAGACTTTGAGAGTTACTTTAAAGCTGCCACCTTTGCCGTAGGCGATTGCTAGGCCCTTGCCATAGCTGGGTGGGTTTGAAGAGATCCAATAACTAGCAGCAGATGCGCCAGTCATATTCACTCCGCCGCCACATGGATTAGGCAATTGTGTTGCGGGCACAATCACACACATCTCCACATAAATACCCACGGTGGTGTCAAAGTTCTTACCGCTTACTACTAAAGCTTCGCCGCTTTTTATATTGCTCACTTGTGAAGCAGAAAGAACTTGTCCGGCCTTACCTGTTACAGAATTGCTCGCTGCAAGAGCAGCTGGTGCACCAGGTACTTGCACAACTGCTATCGCTAGGGCTGCAACAACTGCTGCAGTACTCATGCGAGTAAGAAAGCGGTTCGCAAATTTCATGTGAGTAATCTAAAGAAGGTCGTAATTTTTCGCTCCGACAATTTGGCCACAACTGTCGGTGACAGAAGTGTCATAATTGCGAAATGAGATCCAAGGCCACATTTCGCGTATTTCTTACGCTCACGGCTCTGGCTACATCACTTTTTTCTGCAACACCAAGTCAGGCAGTGTCGGCTAAAAATGTGAGCAATATTTCTGCCACCCA
>Ga0164296_1002521_pt1 | contig 18123 bp, 15 predicted proteins | sample GEODES057metaG_FD_113533 | JGI IMG/M metagenome (GOLD analysis project Ga0164296, IMG submission 113533) | Dystrophic lake water microbial communities from Trout Bog Lake, Wisconsin, USA - GEODES057 metaG | ecosystem: Environmental > Aquatic > Freshwater > Lake | place: USA: Trout Bog Lake...
ATAATAGTTTTTAGGAATGTCTTCTACATAATCTAAGATAGTAATTTTAATCTTTGGATAGTTACTGCGTAGATAGTTTAATTCTTTTTCAATAACAAGATCCCATTCGCTAACAAAGTTCTTTGCAGTTTGATCTACAGTGTTAGGTGTATATAAACTACTGCCTATCATTTTCTTAGGCCACTTAACTACAACTTCTTCTAAAGGAATGTTATTTTTTAGAAAGGTGTAAAGTATGTTAGTAGAATCAGCACCACCACTAAAGTACAAAACGAGATAGTCATAGTTATCCCTTATCTGTTGTGCCCTCTGCCTATAGAGTTCTTGTAATGATACTAGACCTAAGGGTTGTTTATAGGTTCTCCATACGTCATGATGATAATGAAACTTAACATCCCATAACTTACAATTAGGTAAAGAACTTGCGTAACGAAGTGCTTCTACCTTATTAGTAAATTGTCGACCTTTGACATTATAAAATTGACTCATCTAGGAACTATCACAATATGTATTCTGTCTGTTTTTCCACCATTGTATACAAAATGAATTTTGGTTGTATCAACTTTGTAAAAGTGCCCGTCGGCGGGTATATGATAACATTTTGCCGCAACTCCGTCAATCTGCCGTAAGTCTCGAAATCCAAAGAAACTATCTATGTTTGTATTAATTACAAGATGATAACGAACTGTTGTATCTCTGTGTACAGTAAGTCCACGTTTAGATGGCAGGCGCATTATTCTTACCCGTCCTAGATGTATGCCTTGGAACTCGGCAAAATCTATCAACATCTGTTTAAGTGTTAATGGTATGAGATAATTGATTTCGGTAAATTCGTTTTCAGATTTAGTAGTATCGTTATGCAGACTGCCAACAGCATCTTTCCACATATACGGTGCACCCGGTCGATGGGTTAACCCTATTTGATTGTCTTCATTCCACCGTGCCATATTAGCCACGGTTTCTACATCCTTAACAACTGTAGGGAGATCTACTTTAAAGTTTAGTTTTTCAATCATACAGTTCCTATTAACATATAGCGAGTAAAACTCCAATCAGGATATACAAATTCTTTCTCACCTTTATAAGCAATAGAACTTAAAGGATATGTATTAATAAAATCTTCCAATGTATTGCTATGTATAACATGATCGTCATGTGGCATATTATTACCCTGTAGTATTACTCGTGTACCTTGAGGTAGTCTACTAAACCATTCCATACTATCGAAGTGTTCTGTGCTAGTATTGATGACTAGATCTCCGTACTGTCCTTCATAATTATTACAATCTTGTGTAAACGCTTTAAACTTCCATTCTTTGAATACCCAATTCTCATTGATCATATCAGCAACGGCTTCACACGTAGGATCTATGTCTAAACTTCTAATACGATTAACCTGAAACTTACCTCTGCTTAACAATAAGAATGATGTAATACCGTACCATCCTGCATAGATATAGGTTAGATCACTGGACCAGCCTAATCTTTCTAATTCATCACAGAGCCACAACTTACTGTCAATCTGCCCGTTGCTGAACGCATCCTTGTTAACTAACATATTCATTGTGCGGAGTAAGTCCTATTATTCTTGTATGATTATTTACAGCATTCTTTAACTGTTTAAAAGATTTATCCATTTCTTCAAGTCCTATAGCCGCATTGAGATAATCTGTAGCAAAAATATTTGAAATATGTAACATACTATCCCCATCTCCTAATGCTGTAATTAGATTATTGTAATCATTTAACAGATCAGTTCGAATAAATTCAACAGGAGTAGATCTAAACTGTTTCAGATATTGTATAAAGTAGGACATGCCTCCGAAGTAATCTACAGTAATTTGAAAACTTGTGAGGAATTCTTTGCACAATAAACTATCAGAATTAAGGACAGATGGGTTTGTCATCCCATGCCATTTAAGTTCTTTATTCTTAGGAAATGCTTCAACCATTTGTCCTATATTAATACTAGATGATTTATAGATTAATTTAATCCAATCTATACTTGTTTGATTATAATCATAAATCACTATTTTACCTTGCGGTTTAAGAGCACCCGATTTAAACACATCAAGATATTTGAATCCACTAGCAGGTAAAGCAATCACATCATATTGCTTTTCATTTGCCATTATGTCCATATCTTCACTATTAAGGATCCAAACTTGATTCTTCATTCCTATAACTTCGTTGATAAGTTTCCGCTGATTTGGATTTGTAATTTCTTTGTTATGTTTTTTATCTATCAAACAGTTATAAAATAGTTCACTGTTTGTTTCTGGATAATAGTATGTGCGCTTGCTTCGAATGGTTTGATCCCAATTGATAATATCAAATCCTTTGTCAAATGCTTCTCCAATAAAGTTCCAACCCTGCTTTTCATGGTAGATCCACATGTGATTGCCTGTAGGTCTAATCCATAAAGGAGTATAATGATCGTGAAAGTTTTCTTTACTACGTTCTATTACCGGTAACACACTAACATCCGGATCCCATCCTCCATACTCTGGACTACCTGCCAAGATCCAATTTTTAATATTGACTAAGACGAATTGATGATGTAGTTCATACCAATCATTACCCCATTCTAATATGTGAGCCGCAGCCATGTAGTTGGGATTATCATTAATGATTTTATTAATATCTAGCAGTATACTAGAATCATAGATCCGTACACCAGCAGCCATGAACAAGATATGATTGTACTGAGTAAACTTCTTTAATCCATCATCTATCCCATCGGCAAATACAATGTCAATTTTATCTGTAAAACTTTTGAATCGTAAAGCAAAGAATAAAGTATAAGATATCATCTTCTGTTTTAAAGCATCATGTTCTAATGCATCAGAAGGAAAAATACAAACGGCTATGTTGTTTTTATTTTCTAGATACTCAGTTATTATGTTCATAATTCATTTTTTGAATACTCGTAATAACTCCCTGTAACATAGGGGGAGTAGGACTACCATGGATAATAGCATGATAACGATTTGAATCAGAATTATTGTAGACACAATGAGTTACTCCTAAATCTAACATAAAACCCCTGCCCTGTTCAAAAGGAACAACTCCCCGGCCGGCAAAAATAAATTCGCATAAGTCGGGTTGGGTAAGAGCAAAATTGAATGGCCCAAATATACGACCATCTCCATCTGTGTGTGGCATTATATAGCCACCAGGTGCTAATTTCATTATACGCACTCTTTTGTATTTGTCAAATGGAAATGATTTAATTAAATTAGTAATGTATGGTATTTGGGCACAAATAGTTGTCCAATGGTATTCTGGTTCAGTTGTAAACCCATATTGCTCGTAACTTTCAGTTTTGTCCCAATCCAACCCATGTAATGTTATAGAGCTCCATCCTTTATGTCCATAACTATAAATCTTATCTTCTGCTCTGTGTTCTACAAACAAATGATCAATATTTTCTAATTCTATTTGCACACTAACAGGATCTATTTCCTTATCATAAGGTACCCACGGCCAGTCACTAGCCCAAATGTTATCAGGAGCAGGAGGTGCTGGTCGCCAACGGAATTTTTTATTTTCTAGTATAAACTGTTCTAGGTCTTTATTCATGGATAATCTCAATCTTGTGTAATGCTCTAAAGGTAGAAAACACTTCGAGACTCCATTTTAATTTACAGGGGTTTCTAGCCAAAGCCCAATCTTCTTCGTTATTGTGAAACTCTAGAAAATAATCATCTATAATTAATTCACCTAATATAAATCTTCCTAAATTTAATGCGTGTGGATCATGTATAGGTACTTTAACCTGTAGGTCAGGTGGTAAAGATTTATACCAACTATAAAAACGTTGTAGATTCAAATCGTGATCTTGATCAGGGCCAAAGTTAAGCCATGCTTCTGCGGCAAAACGCTCTTGTACCATAACCGTATCTCTTTCTACAACTTCTCGATCATCATCCATTTCAACTTTAAGCCAATCTTTTCCTAGTGTATTATATCCTAGATACAGTTTGCCCCATTGTAGTGCAGGACGTAACCAAAACTTATCTTCTATGGTAATAGGCATATGGTACTCTTGCGGAGTATAATCATACAACATAGCAAAACTAGGCCAAGGACGAGTTTTAGTTTTTAATACATCTTCTATTAAATGTATATTGTCGTTGAGTCGTAAAAACTGTTGATGTCGTTCTTCTGAATATGTGTCGTTGGCCCACAGTTCTTCTATCCGCTCTCCGTATATTTCGTATTCTTCATGTAGATGATTTAATTTTTCTCTATCAAGTTCTTCGTACTGCGGCAATACTCGATCGTATGTCCTATTAATCTCGCCAATTAGTTTATTAAAAGATTGTGTGATTTCTGGAAGATCCTGCCATGTCCTATTTGTAAACCTAGTTGTTAGTTGTTTGTTTTCTTTTTGGTTTCTACGAGTTAACGACAGCCAGCGATCAACAAGGCTGGTATCATACAGCCTGTAATACAAGGAGTGACTCTTGCTGTGTTTATCTATGAATACTGCTCTTATAATTTTCATATAGTCTGTCTGCTATAATGTCTGACCAATAGGCAGAGTCTTGTTCTGTTACTCGAACGTCATACACTTCAGGAGACTCAAACAATTTATTAGTATCATCGTACCTACCTTGATCAATAGTGTCTACCCATATAGTAAAGTCAGCATTAAAGATATCGCGTATTTCTTTTGTTGGTGCAACAAAGTCGCATATAACTGTTTTGCCTTTTGCTATTTCTGAATCTGCTAGACTACGCATTCTGTATGCCTGTCTTGTTCTACCTTCTGCGCTAAAGTCCCAATCGCTGTAGATAGTTCGAACTTCGTCGGCGTTGAACCAAACAATTGGATTTTTATACATCAGTCTTCCAAATAAATCTGATGCTAGTGTTGTTTTGCCTGATCCTGGCAATCCCATTATCAATATACGTTGTTTCATATTTTAATCAAAGAAGTTTCTTGAATATATTATAGCAGTACTTATCGCAATAAATACCTCAAGAGGAAAAACTATGGATTTTACACCTGGCAAACCAATTAGAACATACGCAGAGGACGGATCTTGGAGAGATTGGAGCACAGACGAATTGGTAGGACAAAAATTAAATTATATACCTGGTTGGAAATGTGGTGCCGGAGTTGATAATTTATACATAGACATGGATGGGTATGTATGGACAGCAAGTTGTAGAGTAGGTGGTCAATTAGGTAATGTATTTGAAGACTTCCGTGTTCCTGAAGATTGGATCAATTGTAAACGTAATGTATGCAGTTGTGGTGCAGATTTATTCATTCCAAAAACTAAGACAATCAAATTCAAACCTTTGTTGCGCAGAAGCCAAGGGCTTGATACAAATATAGACCTTCATAACGATTCTTTAACAGAATTTGTTGCGTTAGAACGCACACACGCCAGCAATCAAAAACAAGTGTATTGGGAATTAGGGCGTAGATGTAATTATGATTGCTCTTACTGTTGGTCGTGGATTCATAATAATACTGATAGGCATAAAACATTAGAAGAACTAATGAAAGCCACTCAGAACATTGAAGAACGATTTACCAAAGGTGAAGAAGTTAATTTTATTATTAGCGGCGGCGAACCTACTGCTAACAAAGATTTCTTAGATTGGTTACGCTATCTAAATGCCTGCGGACATCATGTTAGCCTACACAGCAATGGTAGTCGACTACCTGATTATTATAAAGAAGTAATACACTATGGTGATCTAAATTTATCTGTGCACTTTGAATTTTATGATCGTGCTCGATTTGTAAAAGTAGTTGCCGCAATAGCAGAAGAAAAAGCAACAACAGACGGATGTGGACATTTAGAAGTTAAATTCATGATGCCTCCGCACTGTAAAGAAGAAACACTAAGTCTAGAAGAAGAACTTAAAGCACTTCCTTATTTTGCTGACTGGTGTACATGGGCTATTGTACCAATCCGGGGTGGTCTAGATAACAAGAATATTCAGAAGGGCAGTGGGTTAGGTGGAGATGAAATTATGGAAGGTTATGCTCCTGAAGATTTTATATTGTTTGGTGATAGAAAATGAATATAGGATTTATAGGTGTTGGCAAACTAGGAATGTCGTGCGCTGAAGTAATTGCGAGTCAACACAATGTTACTGGGTATGATATAAATCCAAGAACTAGCGATAAAATTAGAATATCTGACAATTTGCGCGGCGCTGTTGTTAACCAAGATATTATTTTTATTGCTGTTCAAACACCACACAATGCTATATATGGTGGCGATCAACCTATTACACATCTAGAAAATAAAGATTTTGATTATTCTATTGTTATCAATGTATTAAAAGAAATTGATGCATGGGCTCAACCAAACCAACTAGTTGTATTGATTAGTACGGTATTGCCAGGAACAACACGTAATAAATTACGAAAAAATATTACAAACGCAAGGTTTATATACAATCCTTACCTAATTGCAATGGGTAGTGTTGAGTGGGATATGGTTAATCCTGAAATGGTTATCATAGGAACTGAAGACGGTTCATTAACTGGTGATGCACAAGAACTAATTGAGTTTTATAAGCCATTGATGCAAAACAATCCTAGGTATGAAGTCGGCACATGGGACGAAGCAGAATGTATTAAAGTGTTTTATAATACTTTTATTAGTGCTAAAATAGGACTTGTTAACATGATACAAGATGTTGCTATCAAACAAGGTAACATCAATGTAGATATTGTAACTGACGCATTAGCACGTTCAACTATGCGTATTATGGGTCCTAAATATATGACTGCTGGAATGGGAGATGCAGGGCCTTGTCATCCGCGTGATAATATTGCTTTACGCTATCTAGCAGAAAATTTAGGTTTAGGGTATGATATATTTGATACTATAATGCAGGCACGAGAACAGCAGGCAAAAAATATGGCTCAGTTTATTTTTAACAATAAGAATGATCTGCCCATCTATATTCATGGAAAAGCATATAAACCGGGTGTTTCTTATACAGAAGGTAGTTATAGTCTGTTAGTAGGACATTATCTAAAAGAATTGGGAACTAATCCAATATATATCGACCCGCTAACAGAAGAATATAATCCTGTTAGCATTAAAGGGTGTATATTACTAGCACATAACAGGCAAATAACTTATGGCTATTCAGGAGGAAACAATGCCCAGGAGTTATATTGCTTAATAGAAAATGGAAGCATTGTTATTGATCCCTGGCGTAGATATCCATACAGTAAGAGTATCAAAGTTATACATTACGGTAATACTAGGCACTAATCTGGAAGAATAAAGCCAGCATCTGTGATATACTTAATAAGATTAGTTTCGGCTTTATTAGTCATCAATGTATTATAATTGTGTTCTAATACGTCTGCATTAGCAAGTATCATACTACGTAACTCTTCAAACGATAAATTATTTAAATCTTCGATTAACTTACAAATCATTTCCATCCTTTTTAAGGGATCTGTTTCAGCATCGTAACTTTCGTCCCATAGATTTTCAAAAGTTTTATATCCTAGATCCTTTAAAGATTGTAAAGTCCTTGACTGACCTACCATTATAAAAGGCATTTTAAATCGAATTGCCTTAAATGTTTTTTCTGTTAAATGCGGTGGAGCTAGATTATTGAATAATGTTTCAGTTATAATAAAAATTAGATTTTCATTTTGTAGTTTCTTTGTTCCCCATAGATTTATATCATTGTGTCTTGTCATCATACCACCAAGTAAAAACGGGTCATAGGTAAAATCAGGATTATTTAATAATGTTTGTAGTTGATCTTTATCAGATATGCTAGTCAATAGTATATTATCTGGGTTAAAAATTTTGCTGGATGTTCTAAAACTTATTCTCATAGAATTTAATAAGTCTCTTTGCCACATTTCATAACAAAATCTAATCCTATGAGGCCTAGGAAAAGAATTAAGACAGATAAATTTCTTAGACTGTGGATGGGTTCCTAAGTCGATAGTATTAAAATCATCATCAACAGTTTTCATTCTTAATCTAGTGGCAGTTTCAAATTGATGCCATACAACAACATTAGTTGGGTAGAAATCTTCTAATAAAACATTCGATACTATTAAAACATTTTCGAAATTGATATTATTTTTTCTTAAATTTCTAACAATGATAGAATAGAATAATTCATCATAGAACCAACCTTCCTGAGAATTGTTAAGGACTAATAGACATTTTCCGTTATTAATATCATTTTTAATTTGGTCAGATATATGTTTAAAAATATTATCAGTAAATATCCCGTCGGGAAAGTATGCTATAATTAACGGAAATATATATTTGTCAATTTCCTCTAAAGATGTATCAGGACTTATTATATTAACATCAATTCCATTAACTTTTAAAATATCTAGAATAGGCGCATATTGCTCATACAGGCTCATTTTATAATCGGGGAGATTTTTACTGGTAAAAGAGATACCTCCTGGTAACAATGGATTATGATTCTCGTAGTACACATTAATTTTCATTTTACATTTTCTTTAATTCAGTTTCTAATTTGGGAACTATATCTAGAATTTCTATATCACGAGTAGCATTTATTTTTTTTGTGTATTCTACAAATTTGTTATGAGCAAGATTGCCAAAATATGGTAATCTTAAATAATTTACAACGTTCTCATATGCCTTAGGATCCAAAGTTGAATAATAATCGGCAAGGCGAAGCCTAGTTTCATCAGATAATACTCTAACACTTACAAGATCTCCCATAACTATATGGTTAAATTTAATAGGAGATATGCGACGATCTAACACCATAATATTAGTTTTCCACCAGTTATTAAATTCTACTAGATTGAAAATGTTATAAGCCTGTACACAAAATGTATTAGCCAACCATTTTAAATTTGGTGCCTTAATAAATCTTTTTATCGTTTTTAATAGATTTTCAGATTCTGATATACTAGGATTATTATATCCCCATCGTATCCATCTGTTTAATTTTTCAGTACCGTCTATAGAAATAATAAACCCAACTTGACGACATTTCTCTATCAAAGACATCATGTGCTCGTTTATAAAAGTTGCATTCGTATTAACTGTAATTTCTATATCTTTTAATTTACCTATTTTATCTAGATGTTCAAGCAATATTAAATTTTCTTTATTTAAAAAAGGTTCGCCGCCTTTAAACATTATTGATTTTAGGTAAGAAAAATCTGTTTCATTTATAAATTTATCAGCAAACTCTATATCACTTGGTAGTATAGCAGACGGCGGCTTAGATTGTGTGTAAGGGTCATCAAAATCAAATAGTTTAAAAATTTTGTATTTGTTATTGTAGTCATTCCATACACTGCTAAATGCAGGGCCACACATAACACAAACAAGATTACAGGTATTTGAACTATTATACTCTAAATGTACAATCTTATTTCCCTCATAAACTGGTGAAGAATTAAAAGGTGCAGTTAATCTAGGACTTTTACCAGTTTCTTCTTCGGACTGCTTACAATGCAAACAACCTTCATTCCATACATTATTTTCCATATCTTCACGCAGTTGTTTAAGTGTTAGACTATTGAAAATATCTTGTATATTATCAGTTTTTAAATTTCCATAATACGGACCTGTAAAATCACAACAAGGTCTAACGCCTTTATTAGGATCTACTAACATAGCATTGAATGGAGCATTACATAACCTAGTCATATTATAATTTTTTACATTCGTTATAAAATTCTATCATCTCAGGAAATGTTTCAGCAAAGTTTAAATTGCGTCTCATAGTTAATTTATCTATATTAACAATAAAATCTTTTTGTGACATTTCATTCTTGTCAGGATTAGAGATACCGTTTTTAATTCCTTTTAGGAACGTTACATAACTGTCCCATCTTCCGTATAAACTATACTTTGTATGATCAATAACTTCAGTCTCTATTAATTCAATACATTCATCTATGTACTTTGTGTAATCTGTAGGCAATATGTAAGGACTTAACCATTGTGGGAATGCAATCTGATTTTGTCTTAAATTAATTGGACGCATTAAATTATTTCTCTGCAGATCAATTATATACTTAATAAACTCAGGAAGATCACTGATACACAAAGCATTCAACGCCATTTGTGCGTTGAATATAATTCTATTAGGTGTATAAGTATCAACTCTATTAGCAAATTCTAAAAATGTTTCAATATTTTTAGTCATCAAATTCCAATCAGTACCTGTTCTAACAAACTCAGCCCTTGATCCTATCTGTTCCATGCTAATATTCATATCAACTTTAAATTTACCATGCTTTACCAATCGTTCTACACAATCCAAAAACATAGCAAATTGTTTTGGAGGAGTATTAAAATTTGATACCACTGAAATATCAACATTACGCTGACTTGTTTTATGAGTGTTGTAAAAATTTAAAATACGATCAATATACTTGTAAAATTTACTAATAATTAACGGTTCTCCTCCAATAAAGTTAATAGCACTAACTGTGTAGCCTGCTTTAGTTTCAAACCATTCCCACCAAATTCTTTCAAAGTCTGTATCTTCTTCTTTTGGCAATTCTTTTTCAATTTCAAAAAGATGTAACTCTCCGTGCTTGATCTGCTCGGCGGCCCATTGACTGCTGTAGTGAGAATGACAATACATACATTTCAAGTCACAGGTGTTACCTAGACTTATTTCAACCATTCGAGTTGTATCGATGTTAAGTATATCTTCTTTATCCTGATCAGTGAGATCTAATAATCGTGTTTTAACTGTTGCAATATCTTGATCACGCCAAAGTTCTCTTCTAACAAACTGAGCAAAATTATCAATGCCAGCACGAGGACTCTTGCCACCTGTACGTTCTATGTTCCAGCAGGATCGACAAGCATGGTTCTTTACTCCATTAAGCAAATCCTTTTTTAATTCTATAATAGGAGTAAACTCTTTAATAAAGTTTTTACCCTTGGCTAACTCTTCTGGGGCGACTTTATTTGTAACTGTTCTACAACAATTTCTAAGTTCTTTTCTTGACAGCATCAATACTGTGTAATCCCAAGCAAACTGACATGCTGTGTCAACAATAGCATTTTTTAATTGACTATTTTTTCCATACTTCTGTATAAACTCTGTTTGATTAGTTATTTCAACTATTTCTCCATAATTTGCTATTGCGTCTTTATAAGATGTAGAATATAATTTCTGAACCTTAGTGTCTTGATTGATAATTATTCTGTTTTGATCGCAATCACCTATCAATGTTTCGTAGTTAATATTGATACAATTAAATCTTTTTGCAATTCTATTCTTTAACTCATCTTCTTTTGCTGTTAAATTCATGTAGTCAATAAATGTTTTAACATCGAGTGTGACACTCTTAGGTGGAAGATCTGTTACGTTATTATCTGCACCTTGCATAGTTGAATAGAAATGACGATCGCCTTGTATCCAGCGATGCACTATCTTGCTCTGTTGCATCATCTGCCAACTAATTGCTCGATCAGTTATCTTCCTGGAAAGATTAATAAATTGAAATCCAAATTCTTCTAGTGCTGATAAAAATCTTATGTAATCGTCTTCTGAGTATTTCCAATCTTGTGGGAATACTTTCAGCACAACATTTTGTTCTTTATTTGCATTTCTAAATGTATCAATAAGATAGTCAAGATACTCAGAGTTATTTTCAAATGTTTTATCTGTTAATCTTTCAAGGCACAGATAACCAAACTCATTTAACGCAACAGAATGATTATGCCCCGATGATTTAAAATAGTCAGACGAATGTTCTAATGGTTCACCTAATTTAATTTGATAATTTCTAACTAAGAAACCATTATGTATTAACTCCTCTAACCAAGTAGATCCAGAGCGAGCACCGGCTATAATACACCAACGGTTCATTATATCTTTTCCTTTGTGCACATAATATCAAAATTACAATGACACATTGTTTTTGTACATAGAATAGGTTCTACAGGAAGTTCTATTGTTGGATCGTCAATTTTGCCAATTGCATCACCTTCCCTACACCAACCTCTATAAATGCTACCATCCATATCTACAATCAACTGTTCAATGCCAGCATAACAATTCCATCCAGACCAATCATTGATCTTAAGATGTATAAAATGATGCGGAGCAACTACTTTACCTGACCCATCGGGCAACACTACTTTCATAGCACCCCTATAGAACGCAAAGTCTTTTTCAAATTTAATATGCTTTGTAATTAATTCATGTTGTTTTGCAAATATCTTCTTTTGAAAATCGTTGTAATCGTAAAGTTCTGTACCAAAGTCGTGAATAAGAGGCTGTAGAGCCATTGATATGTTGCCAAGATTTTTTATTTTATTGGCTACAGCATAACAACTATCAAACTTTTCAGGACTCATCATTATGTTTACGTGAGTACGTAGATCTTTATGCAATAGTTTAACCACACTAAGGAAATGTTTTTCATCAGCAAACTCAGGGTGATAACTTAAACATACATGATCAAAGAACTGTTTGTTTTCTTCCCACCAGCGTAATGTTCGAGATCCATTGCTAATCAATCCTACTTTGATTCCTAAGTCCGAGCAATATTGACATATCTCAGTAAAGTGTTTGTATAACGTAACTTCACCGCCAGTGAATTCAAAATATATGTTCTTGTGAAAATAGTGATCTTTAACTTTGGCAATAAAGTTTTTAATCACGTTAGGTTCTGGCCACTTGTTGCTACCGTCATGCAATGATGCAGGGCAGTAAGAACATTCGTAATTACAAGTGTTACCTAAACACCAGTTAACCACAAACCAATCGTTGTGTTCTTCTTTTGAATGCTCTATTCGTATATAATCGTGATCCATTAAATTAATTTCCTAAAAAAGTTGCTGTCAGTGTCTCTTAACTGATCTAATTTATCTATGTAGTCAATCGTTTGATCTAGCATAAAACTAAGATCTTCTGAGTTCATTAGTTCTGCTAAATGTTTAAATTTTTGAATGTGACTATTATTTAAGTGTGCATTAGCATAGGATCCTAATTTTTCAGTTATCTGTTTCTTTGTGTGCGCTGGTAATACTTTAGGACTTAGATAAGCAGGATAGTGTAAAATACCTGCATGAAATATTCCTTCTTGCGATCGTTTGCTAATTTTCTTGTAGTTTTGTTTTTGTATCCAATCAGCAAACTCTGGAAGATAAGCAATATTTAGAGCCTGCACAGTGCACAATATCTTAGGATCAATGGGATCAGGAGAGTTGTCATATAATTGTAGATTCTTTTCTATTGTAGCCCAATCACTAGGATATCGAATATAGTCATTAATAACATCATATCCATCTATGCTAATCATAACTTCAACACGTTTAAAATTGGTCCACAAGTCTGCAACTTCTTGATCCCAAATAGTTCCATTTGTATGATAACGTAGTTCTATATTTTTACTATATCCTCTGCTGACCAATTGCTGAATAATTTCTTTGTGCTCTTTGATATAAAGAGGTTCGCCGCCGCCGAATATGATGTGTTTGATGCTAGCCGCCGACTCATAGAAACTGTCTAGGAATTCTGCATCTTTATACCATTCAAAATTTTTAACATTAAACTCAGTGACTTTACCTTGCCAATCATATTTGGCATCTGACTTTAACTCTTCCGATAGTATCTTAGCATGTTTAACCCATTTACTACTATCAACTGGGCGACACATAACACATTGTAGATTGCAAGTATTACCTAATCGTAGATCTAGAGTAATAAGATCGTGAGGGACACTTCCATCTTGTTTAGTACTGTTAATTAGATCGTCAATGTATTCTTTACCTAATCGTTTGTACCATATGTAATTTTCAACAAGCCTATGACTATATATGCCCATTGCTTCTTCTTCATAACAGGCCGCACAATTATCAACTTCGTCACCTTTCAACATTTTAAGTCTTGTGGTCTTAAACAACTTGCCATTCCATACCTGTTTAAGAGTCTGTGTGTTTAGGTCAGAGTGATTAGGTTGCGAATTGGCGACACAACACAATAAGGCTGTACCGTCTGTATAGGTTGCCGCATGTATCCACGGAAGGATACAGAATGTTTTAGACAGCATTGATTATCTCCGCTAAGATACTATCTAATTGATTAATGTCCTGTGATCTAGCATTATCTAAACTTAGTGTATAATCTTTTAGTATTTTTAATTGAGTTTCCCAATCTTCTGCTCTAGGCTGTCTTAGCAGTCCTATGATACCTAATGTGCTATTCCGTGTGTTCGGCAACAGGTAATTTGAATCAACATACTTTTCTAATTGATCAGCAACATCAAATCGAACAGCATCGGGCAACACACCAACTGCCAAATGATAGGGATGTACGTTTATTAAAAAATCAACAAATACATCGCCTAGTGAACCTGCCCAATTGAGTATTTCAATTAGATTGAATATATTGTAGACTTGTACTGTTGGAGTGATCCCTAACACTATATTGGGCATTTTAGACAATGTTTCTACATTCTCTTTGATTTGAATCCATTTACTAGGAGCACGTATGTATTCATTTACATGTCCTGTGCCATCTACACTGGCATTAATATAAACTGTTTTAAATTGTTTGATAAGATCTAAAAATCTTTTATTAATATTGGTGCAGTTGGTATTAAAGAATAATACAATATCAGTCCTACCTTGTTCTATGCAAGATTCCATAAACTTAAAATTATTAGCAATAAGTGTAGGTTCTCCTCCAGTCATATAAACTTTGTGTAGACTAGGAATAAGGTCAATGACTTGATCCCAAAGTATATCTTGATCAAACCACTCTTGCACTTCCATTATACGGCTGTTGAACTTGCCAAATGTAGTTGCCCAAACAGCCTTGTACTTAGGATCTGTTTTTTCTAGTTCAATGTGTTCTTTAGCAATTTGACTACTATTGTAAGGATTACACATACGACACTTTAGATTGCACAGATTACCTAATCTTAAATCTAGATATGCTACATTGTATTTTAACGATCCGTTGTTGAGTATGGCTTCGTCAATTAATTGTTTGATATGTTTACTGCCTAACTTATCTGACCATTCTTGATTAGAAAATTGTCTATTGCTGACTCTTCCACTATCCTCTTGTAGATAGCAAGTAGAACATCCTGCAACCTGTTGTCCGGAAACCATAGCCATACGTATATCTCGCATGTCTTTACTATTCCATGCTTCACTAAAATTGTCGCGGATGTGATAAGGAGTTCCGTCAGGCTTTTTAACTTTGTTCAATGCTCCTTTAACCATACAACAATATCGAATAGTTGTGTCAGTATTCACCATCATACTAACAAATGGAGTAGCACAGAAAGTCGGTGTTTGGTTATCTAAATCTTTTAGAAATTTATTCATTAAATTGGGACTCTAGCCATTCACGGTCGTTTATCTTCTTCATTAACTCTGTATTTAATCTATGTACTTTACCGTATTCATAACCTGCTTGAGCACCCGCTAGAGCATATTCCCCAAATGGACGATCTGCACCTTTAGTCATCCATGTTTCTAGCCTACGACCTGTTTCAACTACATTTTGATTTGTAATTGTTCCGGCGGCTAATTTCGCACATTCTCTAAAAGCACTGCGCCAAGTGGATTTAGGATCTGTGTTAAATGCTGTGACATTGCTTATTTCATTAATAACCTTTAACTTAGAAGCAATACTTGTGGTCATATCAACGTTCCAGTCTTTAGCATCTAATAACAGTTTGCGAGGAAATAATTTTACTCCGCCGTAGCCGTAAATTAAATCATTGATAGGGTTGCGAGACTTGTAAACGTGTACACAATCTCTATCAAATATGTTAGGATTGAAGTCAAACTGCCAATCATCTTCTATGTAAGCATCACCGTCTACAACATAGAACATATCACTGCGAGCACGTTTGGCTGCGGCTTGGTGTGCTTCAAATATACCTTTAACTCCGTCAATGCGAATTGCATTAGGTGCTTTGGTTAACAGTCTTTCCCAATTGGCATCTGCGTTAGGTTCATTATAACTGATAAACACAACATCTAAATTCTCTGCTACATCGGGAACAATGTATCCCATGTCAATTGTACCTTTGGGGTTCTTAATGGCACTCATGCTAGCAAGCCATATCTTTCTGCCGTTAGTAAACTTAGGATCAACATACCAAATGTGTTTGTATTCTACCTGGCTATAGGTTATAGTATAATCAATGTTAGCCTTAAGATCTGGAATCTCAGGATTGTACATAAACTCTATGTCTAACTCCTGATTGATGTACCCCATATCCTTTATACCTATTTCAGGATCATAGTTGTCTGTGGTGCATGTATAGATCCAAATCTTTTTATTGCCGCCAACAAAATAAGGATTTAGATACCATATGTGTTTAAACTTAGAATCCCAATTTGGAATTATGTAATCTCTAGGATCTCTTTCAAATTTTACGCACTCTGGAATGTCAGGGTTAATTTCCCAGTGCTGTTCTAGATAAGACTCGGGTGTAATGATTCCCATGTCTTTAATACCTTTAGGATTAGTCACAGCAGACATCTTGACTATCCAAGTCTTTTTATTATCTGTAAACTTAGGATCTAGATACCAAATGTGTTCATAGGCAAAATCAGCATATTTGATTTTGTAATGTACTTCTGCTATTAAATCAAGTAGATCTTCATTGTAGGTTATCTTAGAACTAATATCAGGAGTAAGGGTGCCCATATCCTTTTTATCTAATCCTACCCAATCTGTTTCACATTTATAAACCCAAATCTTTTCATCTGATTCACAATACTCTGGATCTAAGTACCAAATGTATTGGTAAGTAATATCCCATCTAGGAATCTTTATATCTAATTCTTCGTAGGGATCTTCAAAGAAAGATATACTAGAATCAATAGCAGGATTACGTTTCCAAATCATCTGAGGCATCTCTTCCTCAGTTAATTCTATAATTTTATAACCGTTCTCAAATTTCCAATTCTTATGGAATTTTTTAAACAACCAATCTTTTTCATGCACCCACATGACACAACTACTGCTTCTAATAGATTCATCTATTAAGTTTTTGTATATGTCAGGCCATATTGGATTGATTATATAAAATTCGTCAAGACCTGCGCCTAGAGCAAACAACTGTTCATCGTATGTTCTAGGATCTGTGTATTCAATTTGTTCTACAAGGTCTCTAGGAATTATTTTCATAGATCTAATATATCCCAGTCTGTGTCTTGTTCGCGCACAGATGGATCTAGCCTAGGAGGATTTACCCAAACATCTTTAAAGAACTTACTCTGTATGGGATCTAAATCTGCTACGGGCATGTTAAGTTCTATGCGTATCTGCTTGCCTAATGTATTAATTTCGTTCAAGAGTTTTTCTTGTGTGTCAACATAAGGCATGCGCTGTTGGAATAAATTGTTTAAGTATTCAAAGTCTCGCACATCGACATGATTCCATTCTGTGCGGTTAGTCATGTAAACACCTAGTCTCGCTCCATATATTGCCCATAGACCGTTTTCAACATCTGCACCAACACTTTGCCAAATTAGCAATCGTTGATAGTTCCTGCGGACCAATTGACGTTTAGGATCTGTTAGAGCCATCTTGACACCATTATGCAAAGTTAACTTTACACCTTCTCTAAAGCCAGCTCTCCATGCTTGTAGTGGACTGGCATTGTTATACACCATAGAGTATACACCAACCATTTGTGTATAATGATCTTCCCAACAGAAGTCAACTTGTCCTCTTGGATCAACTGCGGCTTCATGTGTTTTCATTCCTAGCACAAAATCTTTAGTCCAACACTTCAGCCCACCATTACCGTAGACTAATCCATTGATGTAGTTCTTGCCACACCAACTGTACTGTTTTAAATTTCCATTAGGATACAGACTCATATCTATTTCTAATTGAAAGAAATTAGTATCCACAATGTTATCACCATCTACTGTGATAAATCTATCTGTTTCGCTAAGTCGAGCACAGGCTTTGTGTGCTTCGTCACTACCTTTGATTCCGTGAACACGTTTTGCCCAAGGTGCTTTGTTTAATAGATCAGCCCAGTTCTTTTCGGCATTGGGCTCATCATAACTTAGATAGATGCAGTCTACCTCTGATAGGTTAAGTAAGTTGCTCATGATAATAACAGTCAAAAAATCTGTGAGTATAAAAACGTAGATCGTCTGA
>Ga0164296_1002522_pt1 | contig 18114 bp, 26 predicted proteins | sample GEODES057metaG_FD_113533 | JGI IMG/M metagenome (GOLD analysis project Ga0164296, IMG submission 113533) | Dystrophic lake water microbial communities from Trout Bog Lake, Wisconsin, USA - GEODES057 metaG | ecosystem: Environmental > Aquatic > Freshwater > Lake | place: USA: Trout Bog Lake...
ATAGCTCCTTATTAAACGCCAGTGGCATTGAAGTAGCTATGGTAACCGAAGTTCCATGTTACTAATGCTTCTGGGTAGCCAGTGAATGAGAACTGCGCTGCAGTAGATTGAGCCGTAGCAACTGCTTGATTCAAAGTAACTGTAGTGCCGTTTACGGATGTAACCCAAGTATTTGAGCCGTTATTGATGCCGGGGCCAGATACTGCCATACCAGGTTGAATAGCGCTGTTAGAAGCAGATAAAGTCAAAGTTGTGGAGCTGGTTGTACCAGTACCAGTAACAGTAACTGCAGATGCTGTAACAAGCTGAACAATACGGAATGGAGCGGTTGTAGTTAATGGGCTTGCAACGCCAGTACCGATAGCGGTAGTAGCAATAGCAATACCAGCAGAGGAATCACCAGTAGTTGTTGAACCAGTGTTGCTATTAGCATTACCTAAGTAGTAAGCATTAGAACCAATAAAAGCTGGGTTAATGTACTGGATAGTAGAGCTATTAGAACCTTGAGCTAATACAACTGCTTGGAATACTGCTTGAGGATCATCTACAACATAACCAATAGCGTCTGGAGCGGTGGTAGCACCTTGCCAGAACTGATAACGGTTTTTGCCATAGATAGGACCGCCAGTTGTTGAATACTCACAACCAACGAAAATACCGATAGTACCAGCGGTACCGCCGTTAGCGGTTGTTGGGGCTAGAGTTGAAGCGACCAGCGTACCAGCTGCCGTGCCTGAACCAATTTGAACAACGTCGCCGTTGAACAAGCTAGTAGCATAGCCATTGTAGATCGGGAACATGCGGGTAGAACCAGCAAATACACGACCACCAATGAGGTTAACTGGCTTTAGACCGTAAGGGGCCGAAACTGTAGGATAAGCCATGAAAATCTCCTAAAATTATTAAGAACCGGTACCAAATGTAACAGTAGACTTCCGCTCCATAAAGATTGGCATTCTAGCGTCACTTTGGCGCATCAGATTGTTATCTACAGCTTCCGATTGGTCTTGGGTCTGTTTGGCCTCATAAGCCGCACGTTGAGCCACAAATTCCTCAGGAATCTTGCAAAGTAACAATCCACCGATCTCGATGCTGTCCTTAAAGCGACTATCGGGATCGATTAGCATTTTAAATTTTGGTTGTTCTTCAACCTTAACAGGTTCCCAACCTTCTCTGAGTTTGGCAGAGACATTACGGGGGTCAGCGCTATTAAGCATTGAAACACGAATCCAACGATACGCATATCCAGCCTGTTTATCTGGTTCAGGCAAGAGCTCAGGTGGTGTCCAATGCTTGGGACGTTCCACTGTATTACGAGTATCTAATTCACGAGTCAGTCTGTTTTCAGCCATTTGAAGCCTCCAATTTTTGTTGTTCACGAGCATAAACTTCGGGCGTCAAGCCCAATTTTTTGATAAGGGCCATCTGCGTCTGTTTCAAACGTACCTGTTTGGAGGACGTTGATCTAGTTGCCGGAGCTACAACCGTGCTTGGCTTCGCTTTTGCAGGGGCTGTTTGAGGCTCCTGTTCTGGCTCAGCTGAACTACCTTCCAAAGTTTCAAAGTACTCTGGGAATCTTTTGCGCATTGTTTTGTCAATGTGCTTGAAATACTGATCTGTACCAACGACATTAGCGCCGTACTCATCAACTAACTCTTCGTGAACCCCAACAGCAAAATTCGACATAGCTTTTTTAGAGCCATACCATGGATTTTGGTCCAACCATTGTTGAGTTTTAGGGTCAACTTTGGGACGCTGCTGTTCTACTTGGTTACTTTGTACTACATTTTCTTCTGATTGTACAGCAATATTTGGTTTGAACTTCTTAACGTTCTCCAATTTTATCTGTGCTTTTGTTAATTCTTCTTGAGCTTCAGCCACTTTTGCGGCATCTCCAGCCTCAAGAGCCTCTTTATAAACACGTTTTGCTTCCTGTACAGCCATCTTAGCAGCAGTTTTATAAGAGTCAGTAAGCTCTTTAGACCCGGTTTCGAGTACTTGTTTAAGCCTTTTGTTCTCTTCAACGATGCGTTGAGCTAAGGAAATAGCTTCTTGACGCTCACGTTCTGCGGCTTCTTTAGCACGACGCTCATCATTCCATACCTTTTTATACTGCTTTAGGCGTTCTTTCTGAGACTTTTCGTCCAATTCTTCATTGTCTTCGTCAGCTACTTCTAGCTTTTTGACGATTTCCTCAGGCATTGGTTTGACATTTCTGTCTACTTCTGGGGTATCGTCTTCAATAATAATTTCAAAGTCGTCGGCTTTATTAGTGCCTTTGGCTTCTACTTTCTCTTCCTTTTCGTCAGGAAATACAAACTTCTCATTTTCATACTCAGCCATTTTGGGGCTCCTTAAATAAACTTACGAGAGATGCCACGTGGGTCTTGAACCACTGCTTCTACCGTATCGTCGTTGATAATTCTAAATTCTCTACCTTGAATAACTAGGCGAGTACCAGCGTTGGGGCGCACTAAAACAAAGTCACCTGGCTTACACCAAGCTCCAGTTGGGAACCGTTTATCGTCTTTATAACAATCAGGACCAAGCTCAACCACAAATAAAACCGTGGATAAAAGCTCGTCATGTCTAATTGTTTCGTCAGATTTAAGCAGTCCATTCTCAAACTCTTTTTCTACTTCTGGTACTGCACAAAGGATGCGATATCCCGATGGTACTGGAAGTTGTCTGCCTCTTTGTTCAATCGGTACTTCTTCTTGTTTATTAATCTTTGGCATGGGGTTGCCCAGTGCGTCAGTAATAATAATTTCACTGCTATCGGTGTTTGAGCCGATAAGGATTTCACTCATCAGAGATCTCCAGTTTATGTTTAAGGTCAGTTATTTCAGAGCGTGCAGCGAGAAGACCTTTAATCTTTCCACACACGTATTGGTATTCAGCGTAGTCTTTGGCTGCGCCTTCACCCAAACTTTCCTCCAGATTTTTGATCTGGTCATTTAGCTTTTGGGCTAAATGTTCTAGGTATTTATCTATCATTCTTCAGTTGTGCTTTCTTTAGGTTGTGCCTGTGCTTGCTTTGCTTGCAACTTAAGTTGATCTTTAGTTTTGGCTATATCAACTCCAATCTTGACGCCTTCCAAGTGCTGCTTAGCACTAAGGTTAAGCTTCTCGCCTTGGGCTTTTGCGCCCACTTGCATAGCAGCAATCTCTTTCTGAGCAGCAATACGTTGTTTCTCAATTTCAATCTGGTCGGCTTTACCTGCGGCGTCTGCCTGCATCTTAGCTTTCTTGATTGCAACTTCTTGCGCTTTGAGCTGGAGTTCTTGCATTTGCATTTGAACAATCGGATCTTGCTGGGCTTGCTGGGCTTGTTTAGCCTGCATCTCTTGCGTATCACGTTGCAAAATAACTGAAGAAGCTTTAGCAGCAAGCTGCGAAACACGCACTTCGATTTCTGGTGGCATACCAATTTGATCTTGGTCGTCCTCGTCTGGATGGAATGGTAGATCGATACCCATTTCTGCTTCCATTTGTTTGCGATACTCATACGCAATATGTTCACTAATATGGGCCTGCATAGCTGACTGCATGTTTTGGGCTTGTGGATTTTGTCCAATAAGCTGCATAATCTTTGGATCTTGCATAGCGGCCATATGTACAGCTATATGCGCTTGATGGTCTTGATACAAAAAAGCCTTGACCGGTTTCATCATAAGAATGTTTTGGTTCTCTGTGATTGGGTCTTGTGGCTTCATATCTTCTGGCAACTGAACTAGCTGGCTAGCGTTCTTAATACCTAATACATCTAACATCTGGCGATGTAATTTTGGCATGTTGTAGATTTGTGGTGCTTGCTGGGCCAACTGCAATACAGCTTGATACTGCGTAATCTTTTGCGCCATTGTTGCAGCGTTTGGATCACTAACTGGTATCACATCAACGTTATCGTAGTCACTCTTCTTAGCAGAAGGTGCGCCAACAACTGGGTCATACGTATAGGTTTCTGGAGTGTAATCACGGATGATGTCTCGAAGTAACCGAAGCTCCTCTTTAAATGAGTAGTGGATGCGGGCTTGTACAGCGGACATTACTTTTAATGTACGCTCCAGAATTGCTAAGGTTGTTCCAACAGGTGCCTGTGCGCTCATGTCAGAGATTTGTAAGTCGGCTGCGCCAGCAAAGCGGCGGCCTTCTTCAATAATTTTATCCATCAACGCAGCCAATACTTGGCTTGGTTCTTTATATGGAAGGGGCAAGAAGTTGTCTCGCATTGTGCCAGCTGGCACATCTACGTCACGCCATTCGCCTGGGGCTATCGGTGTATCATCGCCTTTGACTCGCATCCCACGGGCCTTAAAGCCGCCTGGCAGATTTGATAATGACCCGGCATCAACGAGCTGACGGAGAATGGAAGTACCTGATTTAGCAAAAGCACCGATAAGATGAATAAGACCAAAGCAGTAGAAGCCAAAGCCGGGAATATAACCATAGTGTACAAAATGATTGCGTTTTTTCTTATGCTCATCTTCGGGTCTCCAGTTACGGCGAATAGCTAAAATCTTGCTAGACGCTTTATCAATAGTCACGATATATGGCAAAGCAATACCAGTTTGTTTACCGTCTTCTTCGTCTTCAAATCCAGGTAAATCTAAATCTACCTGCATCTCAAGAATCTTATAGCGATCATCCGTAGTGGCTCTAAAGCCTTGCTTCTCAGCAATCTTCTTTTCAACTTCGTCAAATGAATCTACAGGCTCGCCTAAATCAACATCCAACCAAAACCCTGCGTACTGAAGCTTCTTAACTTCGTTCTCGGTCTTACGCATAACGTGTGTAACACGTGGGCTTGATTCTAAATTAGCTGCGCCATAAGGAACAACCAAATCTTCCGCTGGTACAAACATTGAGACTTGACGTCCAATAGCTGGATCAAAATATACTTTTTTAAACGCATTACCAGAAAGACCTAAACCCCAAATCATGCGCTCATGTTCTGGGCGGAACTCTTTCATTTCTTCTGTAAGCTGATAGTTCATATCGTCTTGAACTCGCTCAGCAGCATCTTTTTTATCTTGCGTTTCTTTACCAATAATTACAGTCTTAACTGGGCCCGCCGCTGGAAACGTTTCCATAATAGTCTCGGCTTGAAAACGAACTAGCGTCTCAGATAGTAGTGGATGGTAGACGCCACATGCACCTTCCCATGGCTCTGCACGCTCTTCAATAGTCATGCCTAATAGCTGGATGCCGTCTACATAAGTCTGGATCCAGTCTTTACGGGAACTGATATCCTCTTCAAAATCACCAATTAGGTCGCTAGCTAGTGATCCCAATACGCCTTCATCTAAATATTCAGCAAGGTTATCATCAAAACCTTCTTCGTCGTCGCCCTTTTCCATGCGCATAATTGGCATACCATCAATGCCAAGCTCAACCGACTCTGGATCCTCAATAGTTATTTCTAACTCATGATCTGGGTTATTATCCATTTGGGCAATCCCATCTGGGGCTGAATATAGCGCTTTATCTATTGCCATAGTTATTTACCTATACGTTATAGTAGCCTTTGTTTCGGCTACTTTTAAATTCTCTGATCTCATCTGGCTCATCAGAATCGAGCGTAATAAACCCGCCCCTACGGAATCTTAACATTGCTTGGGTCATTGAGTCCACCAAGTCATCGTGCTCTCCGGACGGGAATGATGCAACTTCCTCTACCAACTCTTCAGCCCAGTGGGTCTGTGGTACCCAGACACGTCCACTTGCAAACAGGTCGGCACAAGCATTTAACCTGGCAATTTTATCACCGCTACCCTTGTGGGGGGAATATTCCTGAACTGGTATACCCATTTGCCGCAATTCAAATATCAATGGCGAACCAGAAGCTTTAGCTTCCACTATCAAACAATCAGGATTCCACTCTTTAAAATCTTCAAATGCTTTAGCTTTTAACTCTGGAAATTCCATACGTTGCTTAAATGAATTGAGCAAAATAATATTTGCCGCCATAACGCCCCGGGTATTAGCCTGATAGAACACGCCCCAAGTTGTGCAAGCGCAATAGTCAGAACGCTGGGTTTTTAAGAAAGCCGTATCCCAAGACTGAATAATAAACTCGCACATTGGCGGATCAGAGTGCTCCCATATTTGCCACCACTCCCGTTTGATAATAGCCGATACATCTGAGGTTGGCTGCTGCATATACTGCGCCATCCACTTGCCGCTAGGCAATTCAGTACGTAGTGCCTCTAACTCAGATAGTTTCCAGAACTGGGGCCAAAGAGGTTCGTTATCCGGCAATATTGCAGGAAATTCAATGACTTCCCACTGCTCACCGCTTCTATTTTGTGCTGCTTTAACTACTTGACCAGTCAAATCTTTCTTTGACCAACGGGTCATAACTATAATAATTGCGCCCCCAGGTTGCAAACGCTGACGAGGTCCTGAGGTGTACCACTCATAAGTCTTGTCATAGATCTCTGGGTTGTTTTCGCTTAAGGCCGCCTCTTGTTCCGAATGGGGGTCATCAATGATAAGGATATCTGCTCCCTTACCCGTAACAGCACCGCCCACACCGATAGCAAAATAGTCTCCGCCCTTGTTAGTTGCCCACCGGCCAGCTGCTTTGGAATCAGCTTGTAGTCCAACTCCTGGGAAAATTGACTTATAGACATCTGAATCGACCAAGTTCCTGACCTTCCTACCAAATCCCACGGCCAATTCAGCTGTATGTGAGGTTTGAATGACTTTTTTCTTTGGGAATTTACCCAAAAACCAAGCAGGTAATAAATAAGAAGCAAATTCAGATTTTGTATGCCGAGGAGGCATGTTAATAATAAGTCGTTTGATTTCGCCTCGAGCCACCCGCTCAAAAGCCTCTGCCATTTCTGCATGATGCGCTCCGTCAATGAAGTCAGGCCAGACCCTATGGACAAAATCCATAAATTTATCCTGACAATTTTCTTTTTGTACTGCGTCAACTGTGGTTTCTAGACGCTCTAGCCATACTCGCAGCTCTGCATCCGTCATTTTGTCGACGTTTTTTGCTAAAACTTTTAGATCGGCCGGCGTTAAATCAACCGTTGGCATCTTTTACCTCTTTAGCCTCTACGTCGGTGACGTTTTTTAGTTGGTCTAAGCGGGATTCGGTCTTTGTTTTAGCATTAATTTGGGTGGCAAGCATCAGTTGGTTGATGCGTTCTTTGATAGCGGCCTTTAATTCGTCGCTTGTTTGGTGCGTAACTGTAATTTCGCTGCGCTCGGTGAACAGATCGGAAGCTTTTCCTAGTAGTTCTAACGCTTTAAGAGCAACTTTGTTGTCTTCATCCCGAGAAATTTCCATCAATCTATTAACTACGATGGTTCTAACCTGTACTTTATCTGCAACTATTTGTTTTTCATAGTGATTTATATAGCCAGCAAGCTCCATAGCTACGCCAGGAATAGCTAATGCCTTCTCTTCTTGCTTAGGGTGCGTGTTTTTTTCTTCAGCAGGCTTAATTTTTTCAAACATTTCCTTAGCTTTAGCAGCTTCTTCTGGGGAAATATTGTCGTCCATACCCAATTCACGCAGAGCTAAAGCGGTGTTAGCTGCGATCTTTGCACGCATTTCATAGGTCTCGCCGTGTTGTGGGCTAGCTATGATTGGTATTTCTTTATCGAGGTTTGGCTCGACCGGTATTTGCATAATGCCTGGTTTGTGAGGTTGCAATGTGGGGAATATACCACAAAAAATATTATATGGGGGGTATGGTACCAAATAGATTTGATGCCGGGGGGTGTTCTGCAACACAGAATCTGCTAAGTAGAAATTAAATGCAATAGGGGTGGGGGTATAGCTGCGTTGTAATAACACAACGTTAATACTACGTATTACTTGAAAATAGTTTGTAATGTTATTGATGTTAAGAATGCGATTTAAAACTACGTAATATATTGTGCAGATTATTGTGTATATGAGTAGGTGGGGGACCCATTGCCATATCTTGGGGGTGCCACTCCCGTAGGGTCGACCTATGACTAAATTTTTACTTTGTCAAAACAGAGTTTGATTAACTAATCTATATCTACGAAGTGAAGAAAAATTTTTTAAAAAGCCGAGTTGCATTAAGCGAATCAATCCCTCATAATCCTGTATAGTTCCCACCTTTTCTGTGCCATTGTGCTATACTTTAATCATGGTGGAGATGACACTATTCACCTAATCCAATAACCTGTGTCGTGGAGATGTTAATTATGCCTAATAAGCCTACTGCAGTAAATCAAGCCCTCGTCGAAGCTGGCGTGGTTGTTCAAGTTGTCGAAGCACCTAAGGCTGAGTATGTTTTGCAAATCAGCGAATCGCAACAAATCGACCAAGTTGTCGAATTGTTCAGTGATGGTGAAGCTACCATTTCTGAAGGTGATTACGGGATTCAGAAGTCTGCGTTAATACTCGGCAAAGTGCTAATGCCTGACGCAAGCGTTAAGCCCACATACGCTAAGTGGAATGTAATTCGTGCTACTTGGTTGCGTAAGTATATGGCTTTCAATTCTCATGCGTCTGAGGAGTCTGCTCAGAAAGCATGGGAACGCCAAGTCAAGCGGGTTCAGAAAGAAATGCCTGATGTTGTAAAACCATCAGCACCTACTAAAGCTGGTAAGAAAATGTCTGAAAAGCGTAAAGCTGAGGTTGAAATGCTCGGCAAGCTCGAAGATGACCAGCTTGTAGAATTGCTTGCGGCTTACAAAAATCAGGATAACTTCACCAAAGCTAATGCGGTAAAAGCCGAGATGAAGCGTCGTAATGCTGACAGCGAGTCCGAAGCTAAAGCCGAGCTAAAATCGGTGCGTGAGATGGTCATGAAGCAAGTCCGTCAAACTACTGATATTGAGCTATTGCGTGAAGTATCAGAAATGTTGCCACGCTTAGTTGAAAGTGCAATGTTGTAATCAATCGGGGGCGAAGTTTGCCCCCAATCTATTTTGGAGAATCAGATGAAATTAAACAGTAAAGAACGCAGAGTCATTTCACGCTATGCCAAAAGAATCCAGCACCTTATCAAAATCTAACCAAACCCGCTTAGGCGGGTTTTTTGTTTCTATTTTTTCTAAGCTCTGCTTAGGAACGGTCATTTGTAACAACGCATTAGCCCACGAGCGAGATTCCCTCAATCGGCTCTGCGTATACGCAGAGTAACACATAGTTTTTCGGCTGTCAAGTGTTTAACATTTCGACCGAGTTGTCGCTTTGTTATTCAATGTTATTTATAATGTTATTGGTAAGTCCTTGATTTATAAAGAATGTTAAAATGTTAAAATGTTATTGGGATTACTTTGGCATTTTTTAATTTTTGCAGAGACGAAGACCCCCCTCGCATAGTGCAGGGAAATTTGCTGGCGGTGTGATTTTGAACTTTATATAACATTATAACATTACATATAAAAATCCCTACAGCCCAATAAATACAAGGCTTAGACAATGTTATTACGAAAATAACATTCAATAACATTTAATATCATTCCCACAAATAGCATAACATTTCCCACAAAAACCTAACATAAACTTGACTTTGTCAAGAAAGTGTGGTATACTATACGAAGTATAGTAATTCAAAATTTAGCAGCAAAAGGTGTTAGAAGGTAGTAGTAAACATTTCGACAATTCCGTCGGTTTGTTATTTTTATAGGAGATGTGTATGTCGCAACACGCTATATTCACGCACTATATGTGTGTGAGGTGTAATTTCCCACGCATTACTCAGGGTCGCTATGACCATCAAACCAAACACGGCTTAAAGCACACATGTCCCGCTTGCGGTGACATCGAAGCTACTCATCAGCTAAAGATGAAGCAAAGCCGAGTTATTCCCATCAACAAGTCAACTCCGACATATATCCACAGTTGGGAACTTTTATCTCAACTCAACCCAAAGAGGACAACATGACTCTACACATTACACGAGCAGACCGCAAACGCAAAAGCCTGATCGCTGAAGCAGAAGCTCAGTCTATACAGCAACTCATTAAGACAACGCCGACTATCGAGGAAAAGCGGGAATTAGTGGTAAAACACAACCCATACTTTTATATCTTCGGTTTGCACTTGGACTGGCGTAACCCCTACGAAGAAAGCGAGGACGACTGTGGCAAATGACGGCTATCTGACTATGAAGCGGATCATGGACGAGAAGCTAGAGAAGTGGAAGCGTGAACACTATGTCCACAACTGGACAGGGTTTGAGCAACTTCATGCTTTCGGGGCATACAAAGATGGGTTCATTGAAGGGTTCTGTGCAAGGTTCTTCGAGGAACAAAACGACAAAGGAGTCGAATAGTTATGAAAGACTTTTTAGTAGGTATCAATAGCTGGATTTTAGGCGGATTGTTTGCAGGCTTGGTTGCAGTAGGTCTGTATGCAGTATGTAGTTTTGTTAGTGATTTATTTAACCTTTGGGAAGGAGATGAGTAGTGGGATATATGAAGAAAATGTGGGCGGAAATGTTGCTTGAACCACCTGAGCAACCACCAATGGTCGAGGTTATCTATTCTCAAGCAATAGATGAGGCGATCGACTGTCTGGAGACCACTCAATTAAAAGGTGTTTACACCGACCACAGACTTGCTCTCGCTTGGCAAGCCCTGCGGATTCTTAAAAAAGCGAAGGAGAAAGCAAATGAATTATCCGAGTAAAGAGTTAGTTAAAAACATCAGTCCTGTGCCTCGCACACTTAGCCAAGCTAATCGTGACGCTGAGTATGCCTGTGCGGTTATTAGTTTTAATACTGATACCAAGCTGGCATGGGCATTTTTCGTAGATGCGGTGATTGGGTTCGTCGTGGCTGCCTGTGTCATATCACCATTCGCAATCGGCTTTTGGTTGTGGATAAACAAATAAGGAGAAGCAAATGTATAAACATAGCGGATACAACAGTGCTCGCATTCCGTCGTTCAATGATTACAACGAAGCGAAAGCTCATTACGAAGCGGTAATACCTATTCGTGGTCGTCAGCCTGAGATAAGACCATTGGGCAAAAACCGTCGTTTCACATGGTATGAGATTGTCAAGAATAGGATAGCCATTGATGGCGGCGTGGACAACCCACTTGGCACATTTGCAGATAGCTATGCCTGTCGTTTGTATAACACTAACTGTGTGGAGTTTTTTCCTGATGGGAAAATTGCGATTCGTGTCAATGGGTGGAAAGGCCCAACTACTATGGGCTTTCTAACTTTCAGTCTAGCTCAGTTCGGATCGGTCATTTCTGCCTCGGGCAAATGGTATTTCCAAAACAAAAAAGGTTTGGATTATGCGTTGCCGACTAGCAAAAATGACGCATTGATTATCGAGCAAAACGAAGATGGATATTTTTATCCAGCAATGGATAGGGTCGTGCCCGAGTATAAGCACATCATAAAACGCAAAGAGCTTGGTCGCATCAAACGCTGTTATACACAGTTTATAGATTACGCAAGAACCATGTTTGGCATAGACGACGCAGTCGAGACCATCAATTACAAAGACATTGGGTTTGGGTCAATGCGGTTGATGGGCAATGGTCATTGGAGTTCGGACGCAGCAGAAAATCGTAGTCATCTGTTGCAGAAAATAATGCAGGCACAGACTAACAACGACTTAGACCTCATGTTTAAGTTAGCTTGCTATTGTGGCTATGCGTTCGGTAATTATTCATACATGGGCAAGCAAAGGTGTAGTTCTAAGCAGTTCGAAGAAGGCTTTGCAAATGTATTGAAGTTTGAACACAAAGATTTAGTGTTCGAGAAGGTGGAGCAACCAGTTGGCAAAGCGTTCATTGATCGCAATGCTAAGTTTGTGCAGTAAAACAATTCGACAATCCTGTCGGAATGTTAATTTTAATTAAGAGGAAAACGAAATGTCTGAAATATTATTAAACCGTGTTGTGACTTTGAAAGAAGCAGAAGAAACTATCCTAGCTTGTGGTTCTCAAGCAACCTTTCACCTTATGGGTGAGCCAGGTGTAGGCAAAACGAGTATGTTTAAGCACCTAGTGGAACGCACAGGGTTCAAAGGTATCTACATTGATGTGCCTAATGTAGAGCTAGGCGAACTAGGTATTCCTATTCCTAATCACGAAACCAAAACCACAACGCTTTACCCTAATTCTCAATGGGGCTTTCACACAGGTGAGCCATTGGTTATCTTTGCCGACGAGTTTACAAAAGGACATCAGTCTGTAAAGAATATGTTGCATCCAATGCTTAACAGCCCACGGCAGATTATGGGTATCCCATTACACAAGGATACGATAGTCGTTACGGCAGGTAATTACACTACCGACGGAGTAGGCGACAACATGATGGCTCACTCTCGCAATCGCATTAGTGTTATGAATGTGAAGAAGCCTCATGCTGGATTTAACATTGATGGTTCGATTGACCCTGACTCTTGGGGTGAGTGGGCGATTCACAACGAGATAGCCCCTGAGGTTCTTGCGTGGGTAAAAGAAACACCGCAAGCTCTTGCGTCGTATCTTGATGCGGGTCAAGCGGGCAATAAGTATATCTTTAACCCTAAGGAAGTTCAGAAGTCGTTTGTCTCTCCTCGTTCTTTAGAAAGAGCTAGCAACATTATTAAGAAGCGGGCATTGACTACGGAGAACGCAGTCATCTGTGCATTGGAAGGCACGATTGGTGCACCAGCAGCACGAGATTTGATGGCTTATGTTGCCGTTGCCGACAGTTTACCAACATGGGAAGAGATTTGCAAAGACCCTGAGAAAGCAGTAGTTCCTAATAGTCCTGCGGCTTTGTGCTTGCTTGCGTTTAGTGCTGTGCAAAAGATTGACCGCAACACTATCTCTAAGTTCTTTACTTATCTCAAACGCACACCAAAAGAATTGCAGTCGGTGTTCTGCTTGACAGGTATGAAAGACGACGAGAAGAAGAAGTTGTTTTTCACAAGCCAAGCCTTTGTGGATTGGATGTCCGCTAATCAGTATTTATTCTAAGGAGTATGTATGTTAATTGTTTATGTATTAGTCGCATTCCTTTTTAAGGAAGCAGATGTATCTGCGGGTTGGTGGGTAGCCTTTTGGTCTACTCTTGTTATTGATTTTATTAGGAGTGTAACGAAATGAGTGCAAATGAACGCAAGGCTATGATTAAAAAAGCCACGCAAATAAAAAGCAAGATAAGTGATTTGCTATGCGAAGCCGACATAGAAGTGGGTTTAGCTTTGACTGTGCTAGTCGCTATGGCAGTGCAGTGTGCTTTAGATCAAGCACAGATGGAACCGCAGGACTTCATACATAGTGTGGTCGGTGGTGTCTGCAAAGCAATCGAAGCTAAGCAAATGGAAGATATGGAAGACGACGAGGAAGGAGAAGAAAATGTCAAAACTTACGGCAGAACAACGCATTGAACGCACGCATGTGCAACTTATGAAGCACAAGAACTTTGCATTGTTCTCAGGCTTATTCATGATTGGCAAGGTCGAAGTCAAAGACGACACCTCAAGTGGCACAGCCCAAACCAACGGGCTTGATGTCATCTATGACAGGGCATTCGTCGATAGACTCAACGACAAGCAACTCGCCTTTCTGATACTGCACGAGAATATGCACAAGGCTTATCGTCATCTGATTGTGTGGCAAAAGCTATACAAGGAGAACGCACACCTTGCGAATGTGGCTTGCGACTATGTCATCAACTTGCAGATCAATGACTATGACTCGCATGGTCAGTTCACCGAGATGCCGACTGATGAGGAAGGCAACATCATGGGTTGCATTGATGAGAAGTATCGTGGCATGGATGCGGCTCAAGTCTACGCTGATCTAGTGCAGAAGTATGGCAAGGACTACGGCAAGGGCGTAAAGATTCTTGTTGCTGGTAACGGTCATTCTTCTGATGATGGGGGCGACGGCGGTGAACAAAACGACGATGGTGTCGAAAAGTTACCGCAAAGCTTTGATGAGCATGATTGGGAAGGGGCACAAGAAGGCACACAGGAAGAGCAAGATGCACACGCAAGAGAAATAGAGTCTGCGTTGCGTCAAGGTTCTATTCTCGTGGGCAAGATGGGCGGTAATGTAGAGCGCTCTATCAGCGAAATGCTTGTGCCTAAGATAGATTGGAAAGAAGCATTGCGTGATTTTGTTAAGTCCGTCACACAAGGAAAGGATAAGACAAGCTGGCGTCGCCTTCACAAAAGGTATATTGCTTCCGACCTTATTATGCCGAGCAGTTATTCTGAAAATGTGGGTGGCATCATCATTGGCATAGATACATCAGGCTCTATCGGGACTGAGGAATTGACGCAGTTTCTATCCGAGGTGAAATCCATCTGCGAAGAAGTTAATCCCGAGCAGATTGATATTCTGTATTGGGATACGGCTGTTGCTTCTCGAGAAACATATAACAATAGCCAGCTTTCAGGATTGGTCGAATCTACTAAACCAGCAGGCGGTGGTGGCACTAACCCTGTGTGCGTGCCCAAGTATATTGCTAAAAACAATATGAAAGCCGAGTGCTTGTTGTTCTTGACTGATGGCTACATAGGACAGCAAAGCCCAAGCGACTACGCAAGTTTAGGTAGCATGCCTGTGTTGTGGTGCGTAAAGGGGAATCGAGGTTTCGATTCTGTTGTTGGTAAAACCGTTCATGTGGAGTAAGAAATGACAAAAGTAAATGTATCAATTAACCCCGAGACTATGGCGGCTTTGAAAAAGTTGCAGGTGAGCTTATCTGGTGAGCTAGGCTTCCGCCCATCGTATTCTCAAGTAATACAACACATTTTGAAGTTAAATGAAGTCCCTGTAAAACAAACCGACAATGGTGTCGAAATGTTAACCAACGAAGGAGATGGAAATGAGTAATGAAATTAGTATTGCTTCATCGGCTATGCTTGTCGAGCTATCTATTAGTTCTTGGACTGCACGCAAGCTAGACAAGAAAGTCTCGGCAGAAGTAGATGTAGCTAAGAACACCAAAGTCTCAGCCGTCAATGTCAATAAGAATTTGATGGCAGGCACAGGTGTGCTGGATAAGATCATCAAGTATGCGGCTGGTGCTCGTGCATGGCATCTTTCGCAGACGCTTCCGTGGTCTGACAATGGCTCTCGTCTTTTGCCTATGAGCAACTTCATGAATTACAAAGAGCAACTCAATGTAATGGAAGATAACTACAACGCATTAGTCGACAAGTTCATTGACTCTTATCCTGACTTGGTATCGGCGGCGGCTTTCCAACTTGGTGACCTATTCGACAGAAACGAATATCCTGATGCGGGTTCATTGCGGGGTAGATTTAAGTTTAACTATTCCTTCTTCCCTGTCCCCAACGCAGGGGATTTCCGTATCGACATCAACGAGGAAGCCAAAGCCGACATCATTGCGAACTGCAATAAGGCACACCAAGATCGCCTCAACAACGCAATGCGTGATGCGTGGGAAAGGCTTAAGGATTGCTTGACCCGCATGAGTGACCGACTGAGTGTTGACTATGTGAAAGACGAGAATGGTCAGATGGTTGAGGAGTTTCGTGTCTTTCGAGATACGCTAGTCGACAACGCAGTAGAGTTAGTAGATATGTTAAAGCACCTCAACATAACTAAAGACCCTGCGATGGAGAAGGCTCGTCAGGACTTGAAGCTAGCTCTAAGCAAGCACGATGCTGAAGAACTGCGTAGTTCCTTAGTAGCAAGACAATCTGTTAAATCTCAGGTTGATGCAATTTTATCGAAGTTTAACTTTTAGGAGTAATGATGCTAACAAAGATTGATACCACCGCACTAGATGCGAAGAAGAAGGGCTTGCCTTTTGCTGAAGACCTAGAACAGTTTGTAGATGATGTAGCCCTTGTCAAGCCAAAGTGTAGGTTTGTGCTAGACAACGACTGCGTAAGAAGTATTTACAAACTAAACGAAACCACTAAACAATACGACCACTATGATGCGTATCACAAAGTTAAGGTGTATGAAGGTGGCGAGGAGTTGGGTTCTGTCGGCACATCCGAAGAGTATCGGTGTGGTAAGAAAGAGCTAGTGTATGGGGTCGAGTCCTTTCGCATAAATAAATTGCGAGGTGGCAACATGACTACTTCTATACACAAGAAGGTTGCGTTGCGTCATGCTAAGAAAGGCTTAGTAGCCAGAGCTAAGGACGAACTAGCCAATCAGATACGCAACATGGTATCGGAAAGGGTTAAGTCTGCCTTAGGTAGCATTGACAATCAGGTTTCTTGGTCAACGAGACAAAATGAAATAGCTAGAGACTTTGCCTTAGCCTCGTATCACGCACGCATCAACGGCGAAGGAATAGTTACACTCCAAGCCAATAGCTCTGTATATATCTCTAACATAAAACTTACCGACCAAGTATGTGAGCAGTATTACGAAGTCAAAGCCGTTAGTGATGAGCTAGAAGCCAAGCTTGGGTATGGTGTGCAAGCCTACACAGATGGTAGCTATGCAATCCTTGACTTTAAAACTGATGAGGTAATTAAGTATTCGGCTTTTGACCAAATCCCTAAAGATATGGGCGAGAAGCTGGCTATGTTCAAAGTCATACAACAAGGCGAGTATTACTCTCATCTTGGGGTCAAGCTACTTGACCATGTGTTTTATATTGTTGACGGAAAAACTAAAGTCAAGCAATAATAGAATTGTCACTTCACGTGATATTTGTAATGCTGACTACCTATCTCGCATGATGTAGCGGTCAGCGTCGGGAAACCGAGCATCTCCTCGAACGCAAATGGGTGCGTAATCTGCTTCTTCCCATACTAAGCCACCTTCGGGTGGCTTTTTTATTGTCGTAACAAAACGACATTGATGTCGAAATGTTAGGGAAAGTCCCTATAAAATACTTTGCAATTTGTTTTCTTTAGGACTATACTGTGTCAATAATTAGCAGTATAAAAGGAAAACGAAATGACGCCCGAAGCAAAGGTAAAGGCTAAGGTAGTTAAGCTACTTAAAGCCCACGACATATATTACTTCTTTCCAGCCACACATGGCTTTGGCAGATCAGGTGTGCCTGACATTATCTGCTGTTTTAATTCCCTATTCCTTGCTATTGAATGTAAGGCTACGGCAAAGAACAAGCCGACTGCTTTGCAAGAAAAAGAGATGCGTAAGATTCGTGAGGCAGGTGGGCATACGTTCGTTATCAACGAGGACAACATCCACGAGCTAGCCCTTTATCTACAAGGAGATGACGATGGACGATGCTAATGAGGCGATGACCGTTCTTACAAGAAAACAAAACGATGGGGTCGCCCTGTTGCTTGAACGCATGAAAACACACCCCGAAGAGTTTACGCAAGAGCATAAATGGATGGGGGTAATTCGTTCCTACAAAGAATATTTAAACGAAGAAGACTGCAAAAAACTTGAGGCTGGCATAAACGAACTAATGCAACAGAAATTTACTGAGATTGTATTGGAAGGACTTGTTAACCCACACGACGACGAAATAAAAATAAGTTCATTTAGTAGCGCACCCATGAAGCGTGAGGGTTCTTCTATAACATACAATACTGTATCAGGCACAACTATTGGCAAACTTTTCTATCCTACTTCCCTACCAACTGGGGATAGCCCATGAGTTGGACTAAAGCTTTTGAGCAAGACCTTCACGATAAATACGATGCTCCTGCTAAGGAAGTAGTTGCAAAGTATTTATCTAAAATGGGTTACAAAATATTACCTAATCCCGATCGTTACGGCGTCGACTTACTTGTGTTGGAAGGCGATGAACGAATTGGAGTAGTTGAGGTAGAGGTTCGTCAATGGAGTCCAACCTGCCCATTTCCTACCATTCATGTGCCTAGTCGTAAAGCAAAATTCTTTGCTGGGCATGCACTATTCTTTGCTATCACACATGATATGAATCACGCTTATTGGATAGAGGCTAAAAAGATATTTGAATTTCCAATGAAAGAAGTGCGTAACGTAAAGGTCGCATCAGGCGAATACTTTTATGATGTGCCGACCAGTGAATTTACTTTTGTGGAGTTGGTATGAACGCAAATGAACTAGCTGATGATTTGAATGGGGGCGTTGTAAGCTATATAACAATGGACAAAGCAGCCACCATGCTACGCCAGCAACAAGCTGAAATAGAGGCGTTGAAAAAAGAAGCCGCATTACAAAGGCTATCTGATTTTACTCAAGAGGCTGACAATGAAC
>Ga0164296_1002523_pt1 | contig 18103 bp, 14 predicted proteins | sample GEODES057metaG_FD_113533 | JGI IMG/M metagenome (GOLD analysis project Ga0164296, IMG submission 113533) | Dystrophic lake water microbial communities from Trout Bog Lake, Wisconsin, USA - GEODES057 metaG | ecosystem: Environmental > Aquatic > Freshwater > Lake | place: USA: Trout Bog Lake...
GCCAAAGTTGCTGAGGCCAACGAGCGCGGAGTCACGATCGGAGCACTGCTTCAGTCCATGCCCCCTCCCGAGAAAGCGCCTGCATTTGTCGTGGACGGTTGGACCAGTGTGGTCGTGAGAGCCTTTGAAGAAATAGAGCTTCGTCGGATGTGGGGACTACCCCTTCCCAATGGCAGTGCTAGCCCCTAAGATCAATTATTCGTGGGCATCTGTCTCAACTTCTCAAGTGTCTCATTCACTTGAGTCCACTCTGGCTTACCTGGGGCATAACGGGCTCTGATGTAATGAACAAGATCCACCACTTGTGAATCAGTCAGGCTGTCTTTGAAAGCAGGCATAAAGCCCATTTGAGCGTTCGCCGGAGTCGGGCAGCCCTTCAATATGATTTGAATCAAGTTATTGGGTGATTCGCCGTGAACATTGGTGTTCAGAGACAAAGGCGCATTAGTACCCAATAAATTGGGGCCACCGCCCTCGTGGTGACAAGCTGAGCAACTCCCCTCAAATTGTCGTTGTCCGACATCAAGCCCCCTTGCCTTGACCTCCAAGGCTTTGGATTGCTCTAATCGCACAGTTGCCATGGTGCTGAGTTCATCGTCTGTTTGAGCTCTTGGGTTCATTGAATTGGCCAAGTAAATGGACATGGCCCATAAATCTTCATCAGGAACGCTTGACCAATCTTTGATGATCTGAGCCATAGGTCCTGAGGCAACACCATGGAACTGTGTGTGGCCCGTTCTGAGGTAGCGAAATAACTCCTCTGCGGTCCAGGGAAGAGGAGCAGTGTTCTTCGCCGTCAATGCAGGGGCAAACCAGTCGTTAACCATCGCTCCAGACAGATAGTGAGAGTCCCGCTTCTCATTGCCCATCATCCCCCTCTCGGTGTGACAAGCACTGCAATGACCCACACTGCTCACCAAGTACTCACCTCTCTTAAAGAGATCATCGGGCTGTTGAGCTCTTTCAACTGCTTTAAGTGATTGAGTTGCTTGCTTGTCTAGTGTTGTGGGTTCTAAAAGGGGGGATGGATTGTTCAAAAACAAGGTGTTCCAAAATCTCATCAATCCTCGCGTGTTAAATGGCCAAGAGAGCGTATTTTGGTAGGGTTGGGTGGCCACGGGCGTTTGCGACATACTCCAGGCATACAAGGACATCATGTCCTCATCGGCCAAGTCTTTGAAGGAGGTATACGGAAAAGCCGGGTACAAATGATGGCCATCGGCGGACACACCCTCACGCATAGCTCTCTCAAAGGCTTTATAGCTCCACCGACCAAGGCCCGAGTTTTCATCGGGCGTGATGTTCGTGCTGAACACCACGCCAAAAGGAGTTTGGATTGGCTTACCACCAGCATTCAAAGCTCCATTCTCAGCCGTGTGACAACCCGAACAATTTCCAAGGGCTGCAAGCTGCGCGCCACGCTCTATCATTTTGGGTCCATACATAGAGAGTTGGGGGCTCACACGTTGTTGCCAGTTCGGGTTCATGGTTAGGCCATACAACCCCCAAGCCAGTAAACACATCACAACCGATGAAGCGAGAGCCAAGCCTTGTCGTGTTAGCTTGAGAAGCTGGGAGCCAATGAAAGACCAATTCCTATCTTGAGACAAGGAAGGATATTGAGCGTCGTGAGGGTCTATGTTTTTATTTTGATTTTGAGCCAGCTGATTGGGTTGATCTTGCCAGTCATTTACTCCAAGATTTGCCCCATGATTTGCTCCTTCACTTGGAATAGCTCGATGGGCTGAATTCAATGCCGCCAGCACCTTTTCAGGCGTGAAAGGGGGGTTTCTCAAACGTATACCCGTCGCGTCAAAAATTGCATTGGCAATTGCAGCCGTTCCCGGCACGGAGGATGACTCCCCCGCCCCCAAGGGAGCCTCATTTTGTCGGGGCATGTGTACGATCTCAATCACGGGCACTTGCCGGAAGTTCAAAATCGGGTAACTCCCCCACTCCAGACTCTGAACAGCACCTGTGCGGGGATGAGTTTGCACCTCCTCCATCAAAGCCCTAGATGTCGTTTGCAGCACATTGCCATTCACTTGGTGCTCTACCCCTTTGGGATTGATCAGCATACCAGCATCATGGCCCACCACGACTTTACTCACATGGACTTCACCAGTCACCTGATTGACCTCCACGTCGGCCACCCAAGCCGAGTAAGCGGCACCGAAGCCTGGCCACTTGCTGTGCACATACCGAGCATAGGCCACACCTTGACCCTTGAGCCAATCGGGGTCTTTGGGATCAGCCCCTTGCTCTTGAGGGCTCGAATGTGGACGCCATTGGGCTTTGTGGGCCGTGTCCCTTAACAATGCTTGGGCTCTTGGGTCTTCTAGCCAAGCCAATCGAAATTCCAGTGGGTCCACGTGGGCTTGATGGGCCAACTCATCAATGAATGATTCATGTGCAAATGAGTTGGGCAGGGCCGATACGCCCCTGAGCCAAGATGCCCTCAGGATTGGGGCCATGTCTTGGACCCTCACCCGCAAATTGGGATATTGATAGGGAGGTTTGGCGGTTCGGTCTCCCATCTCGTAGACCTTGGCCACTGGCTCGATGAGGCCAGTGAGGAGAAGCGCCAATGTGGGCGCTCCATTGGAGGGGTAAGAGCTCAAGAAATCGTAGGCAACAGGGTTTCCTGCCGAATCTAGACCACCCTTCACTTGCATGACCTGAGCAGCACCTTTGGGCTCCCAGGCATGCTCTTGCTCGCGACTGAGTTGGACCCGAACTGGGGCGTTCACTGCCTTGGACAAAATGGCTGCATCGGCAGCAACATCGTCAGCACAATTTCTGCCGTAGCAACCTGCGGCCTCCATTCGAATAACCTCAACACCGACATCGGGTGCATTGGCAATCAGCGCCAGATCTGCACGCAGCACATGAGGGTTTTGTGTTCCAGCCCAAACACGCAAACGAATTCCCGTGGCTTGGTATTCCTCATCTGTACACCACTGAGCCAATGCACACGAGGGCCCAATGGAGGCATGCATTTGATAGGGCCAGACATAGGTTTCATCAAGCTTGACCGAGGCGGTGTCCCATGCCTGTTGTGCATTGCCCTCATTCAAAAGCTCACGCTCAACACTGGGGTGCTTGGAAAGCGCCGCTTGTGTATCCTTAAGAGAACCCACTCCAGGCCAATCACGCCAATGCACCACCAAGTCCCTCATGGCTTGCTCGGCATGCTCCTCTCTCAAACACACCACACCAATGAAGTCGCCTTGAACCACCACCCCTACGAGACCAGGAATATGGGCGAGCGACTCACGCTCAATTCCAATCAAACTCTTACCCACAAAATCGCCACTGTCCACACCCGAGTAGGGCGGACGGATCACACGACCGTGGAGCATGCCCTCCACTCTCATGTCGTGCACAAAAATCAAATCGCCTTGGGCCTTGGCAGGTATATCAACACGTTCAGCACTTTGACCCACCAATCGGTATTGATGCGAAGGCTTTGTAGAAACACTCAAATCCAGTTCAAGGCAAATGTTTTGCTCTTGGATCAAATCGTTCCAGCTCAAAACACCTTTGGTGGGATTGTCAAGCGTGGCATGACCGCCGACAAGTGCACTATCTGGAACATGAAAACCCCGATTGTAGTAGGACACTTGTGAAGCGGAAACACCAAAACGCTTCGCACTTTGAGCTAAACCCCAGACAAACAACTGAGCCGCCGCACAGCGTAGAGGTTGAGCGTGAGTTTGAATTGAATTGCTGGCAATCGTGGCCCCTTGATTGGGTGCAGTTGCAGTGGAACCCATCTCCAAGTGAACGTCAGAGAGATCCATGCACAACTCTTCAGCCACAATTTGACCCAACGCTGTTCTAAGCCCAGTACCCAAATCCACATGACCATGCAAGGCCGTGACGCTTGCATCTGACCACAATGCCACCAAGACCTCCAAGCCCTCCGAAGGGCTTGAGGCTATGAAGGGGGGCTGCCCAGTGATCCCTTGAGGTCCAGCCACAGGATGACGTGCCACCCAAATCACGCCCTTCATGCTGGGGAGATCTTGACGCTTAAAAGGAATCTGTGCTCTAGTCATTGCACTCCAGGCACATTGGCTTGTTCAGATCCATCAATTGCTGAATCATGTCCTTTGAGCAATGGATTCAAAGGCTCGTGAGGCTTCAATGTGCTCAAACTATTTTTAAGCGGTACTTGGCTGTATGAAACGGCCAGGTCCACAGCCTTTAGTATTTCAACGTGCGCTCCACAACGGCACAAGTTAGCGGACAAGGCCTCTATCACCTCTTGACGGCTGGGTTGGGGATTGCGCAAAAGTAAGGCAACGGTCATCATGATCATGCCATTCAAACAATAGCCGCATTGTGCGGCTTGTGCGTCGATAAAAGCACGCTGAACAGGATGAAGGGGGGGCAAACTCTCATTGGGACTAATTTGTAAGCATTGCCCCTCCAGGCTCAGTGCAGGCAACCCTTCCAACGTTGTGATCTCTCTACCAATAACACCCAGCACCGGGATGACACAACTCCTAGCCGGCTTCTTGTCGATCAATACAGTGCAAGAACCACACTCCCCTAAGCCACAACCATATTTGGGTCCATTGAGCTCAACATCATTTCTAAGGACATGAAGCAAGGTGGCCTGGGGCGTGAGATCCAAAGTATGCTCGCGCCCATTGACCCTCAATTGAACGCGCTTTGAATGAATCACTGGAGAAGAGTTCAGGTGACTAAACGGAGAAAACCTCAAGCAAAATCAGTTGACTGTATGCGTTGAACACCTTTGCTGGTCATGTCTTTCCAAGCTTTTTCCAAGGACCCATTCAAATCAATTCCCCGACAAGCGTCCTCAACAACATAGGTCTTAAATCCTGCCGCTCTCGCATCCATGGCAGTCCAGGCCACACAAAAATCAGTGGCCAAGCCGGTAACGTAAACAGTTTTAATGCCGCGTTGCTTCAAATATCCTGAGAGCCCAGTGGAGGTCTTGGCATCGGCTTCCATGAAAGCTGAGTAAGAATCCATGTCTTTATGAAAGCCCTTTCTAATGATCAGTTGGGCACTGGGCAGCTTCAAGTCTTTATTCAATGCGGCATCCTCTGTGCCTTGAACGCAGTGATCAGGCCACAACACTTGAGTGCCGTATGACAGTTTTGTCGTCTCAAAAGGTTTTTTTCCCGCATAACTCGACGCAAACGATGCGTGTCCCGCAGTGTGCCAATCTTGTGTCACCACAATGTTGGTGAACGATGTTGCGAGTTTATTGATGACGGGGACCACCTCAGCACCTTTGGCAACGGGCAAAGTGCCACCTTCAGTGAAGCAATTTTGAACATCCACCACAATCAATACAGAGTGCTCATCGGGCTGAATTTTGCCAGCAGCGAAGAGTGGGTTAGACATCAAGCCCAAGGAGGCCACGGCACCTGCAGTGGATGTCACACCAACAGCATTGAGAAATACACGTCTAGAAATAGTCATAGAAATAATCCTAAAAAATTTAAAAAACCTCACGCCCTTTGTTTCCTGCAACGATTCAAGTTTCAAATCGTTATCGTTTTCTAACTGCCCAACTTCAAACTTCCAACATCTACTGTTCACTCACCAAACTTTTAAGTTCTCATTCTCGCCACCTTCAGGCTTGAAACTTTGACCAAGCCTTACGACGCAAGCATGCATTAAGAACTTTTCCTAAGTACTTCTCTTACACACTCAAATAAGACTTGAGCGCATGCTCATCCTGGGCCAACTCTTTCATGGGGGCGTGGTGTTTGACTTGCCCCTTCTCAAGCACATAAGCATAGTCCGAGACCCATTGTGCGAAATGGAAATTTTGCTCACTCAATAAGATGCTAACGCCTTGACTCTTGAGGGTCAAGATCATCTCGCCCATCTGTTCAACGATCAATGGCGCAACGCCTTCTGAAGGCTCATCAAGTAAAAGTACCAAGGGGTTGCCCATGAGACTGCGGGCGACAGTCAACATTTGCTGCTCTCCTCCGCTCATTTGTGAGCCCAAGCGATGAGGCATCTGTGCCAAATTGGGGAACAAGGCTCCAAGGCTCTCGAAGTCCCAAAACGGCACATCTGTGCCGTCTGGAAATGTTCTCTTGTCTTGGCGAGCCACGCTCAAGTTCTCCAAAACCGTGAGTTCGCTAAAGATGCGACGATCCTCAGGCACGAAACCGAGCCCTCGCCTTGCTGCCTCATACGGCTCAGACTTGCTTTGGTCTTTTCCCAAGAAAAAAACCTGTCCAGTTTTTTGAGTCATCAAGCCCATCAAAGCTTTTAAGGTCGTCGATTTGCCTGCCCCGTTGCGTCCCATGAGTGCCACCACCTGTCCTTGACGCACCTTTAAATTCACATCGAAAAGAATCTGTGCTGCACCGTACCAAGCACACAGATCCTTGCACTCAAGCAAAATATCTGCGGTGCTCTCTTGGAGATGCTTTGGAGGAGTGACACTCATGCGTTAAGTTCCATGAAACTGAAATGTTTTACCGCCACCAAAGTAGACTTCTTGCACCAAGGTGTTATCTCTCACCTCTTGAGGTGAACCCTGAGCGATCAACTCACCACGCGCCAAGACCAAGACACGGTCTGCATATCCAAAAACAATATCCATACTGTGCTCGGTGAATAAGACCGCCAGACCGCTACCGATTTTTTGTCTACTCTTGACCAATTCGCGAGTCAATGCCATCAAATTGTTGCGCTCTTTGGGCGCCATGCCAGCTGTGGGCTCGTCCATCAATAGCAAAATCGGCTCGTTGGCCAAGGCTATGGCCAACTCCAAGCGCTTAACATCCCCATAGGCTAGTGAGGCACACGCCTTGTCTGCGTCCTTATCTAGACCCACCATTCGCAAGAACTCGATCGCATCGTCTCTTTTGAAATGAGTCGCCCGTTGCCAAAAGGTATAGAGTTGGTGATGGGCTGACAAAAGAGCCATTTGCACATTCTCAGCCAATGTCATGGATGAAAAAGTCTGTGCAATTTGAAAGGTTCGACTCACCCCTTTTTGCCACGTTTGGCGAGGAGACAGTCCAATCAGTGACTCTCCATTGAATTCAATACTCCCTTGATCGGGTCGAATTTGACCATTGAGCATATTAAAGGTGGTCGATTTGCCTGCTCCATTGGGTCCAATCAAAGCCAGCATTTCACCCGAGTTGAGTTCGAATGCAATATCTTTCACCGCTTGGTTACCACCAAAGCTTTTTTGAAGATTGTTGACGACCAAAAGACTCATCCCGTCGTCTCCAAGCCTGTGGGCTTACGCCACTTGTGCCAAGTCGCATCCAAAAAACCGACCAATCCACTGGGAAACGCGAGCACCAAAAAGAGGATTGTTCCTCCAAGACAGGCTCGCCAATATTGTGTTTCACGCACAATGATGTCTTGCATCCAGGTAAAACTGACCGCACCCACGATGGGGCCAGAAATTGTTTGAAGTCCACCCAAGAGGACCATCACCAAGGCATCAACCGATTTAGAAATACCCAAACTATCGGGTGAAATGCTGCCCTTTGAAAATGCGAACAACGCACCGGCAAGACCAGCGAATGCTCCGGAGATGATAAAAGCAGTCCACTGTAGGCCCTTCACATTGAGCCCAATTGCCTGGGCCCGAATACTAGAGTCACGTGCACTTCTTAAAGCGTAACCCAAAGGCGAGAACAAAATCCGGCGCAAGACCAACAGTGACAAACTCACCAACACCAACGTGAGGTAGTAATAATTTTCTTTTTCCTTGAAAACCAAACTCGGCCACACGCCCGTGAGCCCATTGCTCCCACCCGTAAAGCCATCCCACTGGTAACAAATGGACCACAAAATTTGACTGAACGCCAACGTCAGCATGGCCAAATACACACCACTTAAGCGAACACAAAACCAACCGATCACCATGGCAAAAAATGCCGTAATAAAGGGCACGAACAAAAGCGTAAGACCCATGGGCAATTGAGCCTTGAGACACAAAAGCGCCGCAGTGTATGCACCTAAACCAAAAAATGCAGCATGACCAAAGGAATGCATTCCCGATGGGCCCATTAAAAAATGCAAACTGCAAGCAAACAAGGTGGCCGTCAATAAGTCAATGGCCAACACGGTCGTATAGGCTGAACTTTGGGTAAGACTGGGTAATAAAAACAAGAGGCCCACCAAGACAATCCAAGCCCAATTGGAATAGGAGCCACCCAAGACGTGGGGCTTTTCTAAATGAGCGTTACCTCTGATTTGTGACTGCTCTTTGCCCATCAGACCCCAGGGCCTAAAAACCAACACCACTGCCATCACCAAGAATTCCGCCACCAGTGTGAGTTTAGAAAATGCAAATGTCACTGAGCCCAACTCCACCGTACCAATCGCAATGCACAAGGCCTTAATCTCTGCAATCAACAAAGCAGCCACATAGGCTCCGGGTATGGAACCCAAGCCCCCGACCACCACGACCACGAAAGCTTCACCAATTGAGACCATGTCCAAGTTGAGGTTGGCGGGCTCTCTGGGCAATTGCAACGCACCAGCCCATCCCGCCAAAGCACAACCCAACGCAAACACAGCCGTGAACAACCAACGCTGTTGGATTCCCAAAGCACCCACCATCTCACGGTCTTGGCTGGCTGCTCGAATGAGTACACCAAAACGCGTTCTTTTTAGGATGAACCAAAGGACACCCAGGAGCACCGGACCCACGCCAATCAAAAACAAATCGTAGCTTGGTACCTTGCGACCCAAGATTTGAATCGCACCTGTGAGCCCAGGCGCTCTTGGCCCCATCAAGTCCTCTGCACCCCAAAGCCAAAGCGCGGCATCCTTGAAGATCAATACAAGCGCAAAGGTCCCAAGGAGCTGAAAAATCTCAGGCGATTTGTACATAGGCCTCAAGAAGATGATCTCAATCACTCCGCCAAAGACTCCCACCAAAACACCCGTCATCACAACCAAGGGCCAATAACTTCCTGCCAAACCCCATTTCCTGCCCAACCCATCGGTCAAGGCATACGCCACATAAACACCGAGCATAAAAAATGAACCATGGGCGAAGTTGACGATCCTTGACACCCCAAAGATGAGGGACAAACCCGCAGCGACCAAAAATAAGGAGGACGCTTGGGCCAGTCCATTCAAAAATTGGACAACGAAGGAGGACAGTTCCATGGTCAGTTCAAAATGCGGCTAGAGAGCTCTCAGGGAAAATTGGTTCTCAATCAGGCGCACGGAGTGTTTTCAGCTCAGCTGCAGTGGGCTGGAAACTCGCACCGTCCATGTATTTGTAATCCACCATCACGCCTTTACCGTTGTCATTTTTGATCTTGCCCACATAAGCACCCATGGTGGACTGGTGATCATCGGACCTGAAGGTGACTTTGCCAAATGGGGTCTCAAAGTTCAACCCTTTAAAGGAGGTGATCAATCGTTCCGTGTCTGTGCTCTTGGCTTTTTTGACGCCTTCAGCAATGGCTTTGATCATGGTGTAGCCTACGATCGAGCCCAAACGGGGATAGTCACCAAATCTCTTTTGATAAGCATTCAAAAACGCTTTATGCTCAGGCGTATCAATACTGTTCCATGGGTAGCCTGTGACCACCCAACCATTGGGAGTTTCATCTTTTAATGCATCCAAGTACTCGGGCTCTCCTGTCAAAAGGCTCACCACAAAGCGGCCATCAAAAAGTCCACGTGTATTGCCTTCTCGCACGAATTTGGTCAAGTCAGCACCAAAAAGGACATTGAAGATGGCATCGGGTTTAGAGTCGGCCAAGGCTTGGGTCACGGCACCGGCTTCAATCTTACCGAGCGCAGGGGCTTGCTCGCCCACAAACTCCACATCGGGCTGAGCGGCCTTTAAGAGAGCCTTGAAGGTGGCGGCGGCAGATTGACCGTACTCATAATTGGGGTAGACCACGGCCCAACGTTTTTTCTTCATCTTCACCGCCTCGGGTACAAGCATGGCAGCTTGCATATAAGTGGAGGCGCGCAACCTGAATGTGTAACGATTTCCGCCTTGCCAGACCATTTTGTCGGTCAAGGGCTCTCCGGCCATGAAAAAAGTCTTCTTTTGTTTGGCAAAGTCGGCCAAGGCCAAACCAATATTTGACAAAAAGGATCCAGCCAACACATCGACCTTCTCTCTTGAGAGCAACTCCTCGGCTGCACGTACCGCATCCCCTGGATTGGCGTTGTCATCGCGCGTGAAAAGCTCAAGCATCTTGCCATTCACCCCGCCCAAAGCATTGACCTCCTCAACGGCGAGGTCCATGCCTTTTTTGTAGGGATCTAAAAAAGCTGGTTGTGCCTTGTAGCTGTTGATCTCACCAATTTTGATGGTGTTTTGAGCCCAGGTGGGAAGGACACCCAGCGCCAAGGTGAGCGCCATGAGGTGTTTGATAAGCGGATGATGCAATTTCATTGATTGTTCTCCAAAGTTAAAGAAACACATTGACTAAATTAATTTAAACCGACCGACAACTTCTTTAGCGGTACTCAAGCCTCGCGCACGTTACCATCATTTCAAGCACCCTCACCCATAGGATAAGCCCTCAGCGAAGGCCATCTTTGCCTACTATTTCACTCACCTGTAAGCCACCAATCCTCGGATGGGGTCGACCGCTGTCGGTGACGACAACACAAACCACGATTTCATGGGCTCTTGGGGCATCGCTCACTCTGGCCTCAAGTGCATCGAAATGACTTCTGACAAATGCAGCATCCTTGTGCCCTAAGGGCACATCGATGGCTGTGCCTAGGGTCCCCATTTTTTTTGCAGAGGGCACCAAAGCGGCACCCTTAGAGACGGCTTGCCTCAAGGGGGCGCCCAATTTGGGGTGCAATAGGGCTGCCGCATGCTCCAATTCGCCAAGCTCTCCGACAATGGCAGCTTTGCCGTAACTGTGGGCCTCCTCGGGCTTTATGCCAAGGGCATTCACACAGCGCTGCCCTAATAAACCACCGAGCTCTTCACCGATCTCAATCAGCTCATCCAAGCTCTCGCTGTAGGTGCCTGCATAGGGGTTTTGGATCACCGCCATGGCCAAGGCCCTCTTGGTGGGAGGCTGCACTTCAACGCCACCCTCGCGGTGCGTTTCATCGACTTGAACAACAATTTTTCTAATCACTGCTTTCATTCACCTTGTCTCCAGCGTTGGTTGTTTCAATATCTGTTGGTCTTCAAGCGAAGGGAGGTGGTGCTCATGGCGTCTCGCATCACGTCACCATTTCTCTTAAAGTGTTCATATCACGCATTTGACCTTCCTCACGTGAGTGGATTTGGGTCTTAAACTCGGCTGTTGGGCCTTGCAAGGTGGGCTGAGTTGAAAATTGCGTGGAGGGCCCCTCATTGTGGCTGATCGTTCGAATTTGAGAGCCCAGACACAACACGGCGTATTCCACACCACTCTGCTCGGGGAGATTCATGGCCTCTTCAACGCCTAACTGCAAAGCCTGAGCAACCTCCTCATCGCAGAGCTCAGGAACCGACACCGTCACCATTCTTTCACCCAAGTCGCTGTCGTCCTTGACGTCACAAGCTCTCTTACGAAGGATGCCCGGGTGGTCGAGGTTCACGGCATTGCCGATAATGCTGGCAGCTGCATCGGCTTGGGCCGCCGTGCGAGCAAGGACCGTGACACTGTCTGCAATTCCCATGGAAAAACTTCGACCACGCCACCCCGAAGTTGCGACCCCACGAATAGTCAGACCACCATGAATTTGAAACTGACCATCAAGCCCCAAACCTGAGGCCAAATTGATGTCTTTGGCGCTTTGATTGGACAAATCATTGGGGACAAGTGCGTGAGCCTTCGCTAAGAATCGATCGGGGTTAGCCACCAGACCAATATTCACCACTGATTGAGGTTGCAATAACAAAGCGATATCACCCCCATTGTTGACCCAGGCCGTGGAAATAGACTCATGCTCATAATTCTTAAGCATCTCTTGTGCCACAGCACCAGCGACACACACCATTGGAGTGATGAAGCCATTGGGACCTGAGTGGGCCAATACCGCGGCGCATTGCCACATGTTTTGGGCCACCACGCCCTGACAAGGGTTGCTCGCGACAAGGTGATCAATGGACTCGATGCGACCGATGGGATGAATGGGATCAATGGGGCACTTCAAAAGGCTCAATTCACCGACCAACTCTTTAAGAATGGTTTGAAACCTCACCCAAGCCTTCTCGTGTGCAGCAGCCACTATGCTGGCTTGCCCCGAGGCATGAAGAATCAAATCGATCGGGCCATGTTGGAAATGCCATCGACCTTCTCCTAAAAATGATCGAGTAGCACTCATGCTTTCGTTCTGGGCGGTTTGACATCCAGGGGCCAAGGCAGGCCTGCTGGCAAATTCTGAATTTGCACTGATTTGGGTGCACCATCGTTGTGCCAGGCACCTTTTTGGAAAGAATTTTCAAGGGTTCTGACAAACCGCATGTGCCCACCAAACCTTTCATAGTCCGCTCGGGTCATGGAAAATTCAATGGGGGCCACAATGGCTGGGGTAGGCACTGAGCCAAAACTGTTTTTAGGCATTTTGGTCACATCAACCATGACCGTGATGCCCCCCCCAGGCCACACAAAAGTAGGAGCACCCCCGCAAGTCACGTTGACCAAGGCATCTTTCACACCTTTGGTGAGCATGATAGGGTTATCGGTCACACCGGCACGCAAACTGCCCCCCGCTCCCCCTAAGAACAAGACCGACACCATGGACGGCTCACAGTTCTCTCCAATACGGTCTACCACTGCGCGCACTTCTTTGGGCATGGGACACTCTTGAGGGATCAAATTGCCGTCCAAGACAAACCACGCCGCATGCTCTCCCGTGGTGGAGGTCATGAGCAAACGCAATCCTTCAAACGCCTCTTTGGGGTCCCAGGCATCAAGAATCGAGAGTGGATCAGAGATGTCTGTTCCGCCCCAACCGGTCCCTGGCTTGGCCACTTGAAAATACCGTCCTGGAGTGGAGCGTTTTCCTTTGATGCTGATCCCCGAAGGAGGCATATTCAAGCACTGACCGGCCATGTGCTCGGTGAGGACGCCCGTGATGTGATCATCCACAACCACCACTTCGTCGCACAAACCCAACCACTGTTGAGCAAAAATACCAATAGCCGCAGAGCCACAACCCACTCGCATGCGCTCTTCTTTGATGCCATTCACTATCGGGGCCTGCCCGGCTTGAAGTACCACTTGAGCACCCTCATTGATGCTCACTTCAATGGGTTCACAATTTCCCAAGCGAAGCATGGCCTCCAAAGTAAGACGCCCTTCTTTTTTACTACCACCAGTTAAATGGTGAACCCCACCAAGGGACAACATCTGCGAGCCGTATTCTGCCGTGCTGACATGGCCAATCACCTCACCTTGGTAAAGAACATGGGCCTCCTCGGGACCTAAAAATCGGTCGGTGTCTATTTTCACCTTCAAACTGCAATAGCTAAAAATACCCTCAGTGACCACGGTGATCATGTCAACATCGTTCACCATTGAAGAGACAATGAATGGCGCGGGCTTGTAATCTGGATAGGTGGTGGACGAGCCCACGCCTGTTACAAAATAAGACGCCGCGGGGGCAGAGACGGGGTTTTCACCTATACCGTCTTCAAACGATAAACGTTTTTCAAAGGCGACAGTATTGTGTGATTGATCCTGCGCTTCTTCACTGGGAGCTAAAGCCTGGCCCGGGACCCAAGACACAGATGCCTCCGCTTTTTTAAGGAAAACAACCGAACCCAATCGGATGAGTTGGCCATCTTCATTGCTATAGCGGTCGCAAGCACCGGTTCGACCTGGAGAGATTTGGCAAAGCACCGGACAGGCATTGCACTGGACTTTATCGCCGGAGAGAGTATCTTGGCGAAACCCCAAATCCTCGACCGCATCGGCCTCATGCGGCAGAGGCAGTCCATCGCTACGCGTGTGAGAAGAAGAGTCTGAGTGAGGCAAATTTGGCATTGAGAGATGAAATTGACAAGCAAGAGAAAATGGCCAGAACCTCAAAATGTAGCGTTTACTACAATTTTGACTTCACTATAAACGATGTCGGCCTACACTTCAACACCATTCAAAAAAAGTTTAAAAAAAGATATACTGAATCTGCACCCTCGCGCCAACCGAATTTCAATCGACCATCGATTGACCATTGATTGACCATTGATTGACCATCAACGGGCCCACTTCATGAAAACCAAGGCAAGAACGCCCGACTCTCGGGCCATCCCTCCTAAGCCCATGGCCCAAGGGGTGAGAGTTGCTCAACATACAACCTTGGATACGAGGGAAAACATTCTTCAATCGGCCACTTTAATTTTCTCCAAGTACGGCTACGAGGGTGCTACGGTTCAGAAAATCTCCAAAGCAGCAAAATCTGTTGACCGCATGATTTACTACTACTTTGGCAGCAAAGAAGGTTTATTCATTGCAGTGCTTGAAAAAATTTATCGTGAAATGAACCATGCCGAATCCATGATCGAGTTGAACACCGATGACCCTCATCGGTCACTGAGGGAGGTGATTGAATTTGTCATGAATTACTACCAAGATCACCCCGAATTCATCACACTACTCAACACCGAGAACCTTCACCAAGGCCGCCACATTGCCAAGTCCTTGCATGCAGCGCAGTACTCCTCCCCCGCAGTCAATGTCATTAAAACCATCCTCAAAAGTGGCCAGAAAATGGGGCTTTTCAGAACTGACATCAAAGCTCTCGATGTGTATTTATTAATTGTCTCGACCAACTATTTCTATGTTTCCAACCGTTTCACATTGTCTGCCTTTTTGGGGCGCAGTTTGCAGGACCGAAAAGCGGTATTGAGTTGGAAAAAATTCGTCACTGAGACAGTCTTGCGAACCGTTCAAATTTAACAATCATCCTTTGATCAACACCTTTTTATTGGAGCACCCAACTCATGGCAACCACCACCGTTGAAGAAAAATCAGGCAAAGTCGTGATCAAAAACATTGGCCTACTCCTCTCAGGTGACATTGATCACCCCATCTTGGACGCTGACACGGTTGTCATCAATGACGGCTTGATCACACAAATAGGTCACTCAAAGGATTGCAACATGGAGGGCGCCAAAACCGTCATCGATGCCAAAATGACTGCACTTGCTCCAGGACTGATCGACAGCCATGTGCACCCGGTCTTTGGGGATTGGACGCCCAGACAAAACCAAACCGGATGGATTGACTCCACTTTGCACGGCGGGGTCACCACCATGATTTCTGCGGGTGAGGTACACCTGCCGGGTCGACCTAAAGATATTGTGGGCTTAAAGGCCTTGGCCATCACAGCGCAAAGAACATTCTCCAACTTCAGGCCCGCAGGCGTGAAAGTACTCGCAGGAGCGCCCATTTTGGAGAGTGGTATGGTCGAAGAAGACTTCAAAGAGTTGGCCCAAGCGGGCGTGACGCTCTTGGGAGAAGTAGGACTTGGAAGCGTCAAAGCAGGATACGAAGCCAAGCAAATGGTCTCTTGGGCCAGGAAGTATGGCATTCAAAGCACAATACACACGGGTGGTCCCTCCATTCCAGGCTCGGGATTGATTGACAAAGACGTGGTGCTCGAAGCCGATGCAGACGTCATTGGACACATCAACGGAGGTCACACCTCATTGTCAGAACGGCATGTTTGTGATTTGTGTGAGCAATCATCTCGCGCTATAGAAATAGTTCATAACGGCAATGAACGGATCGCCATTGCGGCGGCCAAAGCAGCACTAGAGCTTAAATGCCCACACCGAGTGATTTTGGGAACCGATGGGCCTGCAGGCTCAGGGGTTCAACCATTGGGAATTTTAAGAATGATTGCCATGCTCTCAAGCCTTGCCAACATCCCCGCCGAGTTGGTTATTTGCTTTGCCACAGGTAACACAGCACGCATGCGCAACTTAAATTGCGGTCTCATTGAAACCGGGCGTGTAGCGGATTTTGTCTTCATGGACAAAGCACAACACACCGCAGGTCGTACGCTTTTAGAGAGCATCGAATTGGGCGACATCCCAGGTGTGGGCATGGTGATGATCGATGGAATCATCAAATGCCATCGAAGCAGAAACACACCCCCAGCGACCAATGTGCCTGAGCTCGTTAACTGATCGCTTCTTGCAGGCTCCTCTCTAGGCCAGGGGCGCCACGGATGCTCCCATGATGTGGTGGCGCACCATGGCATCGGCCACAAATCCACTGGACTTCATCTCTTCGACAAACTCGGACAAGACACGGGCCGCCTCTGCACCACGACCTTTGGGCACGCCCATCGCTTGCTGAATCACCATGAAACGTCCGGGCAGCAAACGAAGACCAGGGTGCTTCAATGCATCCGCTTCCAATTGCTGCCTCACTCCAGCAGCCACCTCATAGGCACCTTGCAAAAACACATCCACTACGGTCGGAGAGGTAGGAGCGCGAACAATTTCAGCAGACTTGATTTCACGACTCAAGTACAAATCATAGGCGCTACCCTTACCAACCACCACACGGTTTTTGGCTGCATCGACCTCTTCGTTGTGCTGAAGTGGTGAGTCTGCTTTGACCAAATAAGCACCTTCTATCAAGACATAGGGTGCAGTAAAAGAGATGCCCTCGCCTCTTAAAGGATCAATCGCAAAAAAACCAAAATCAGCCTCTTCTTTGGTGACCGCATCCACGGATTTACCCGCTGAATCGAACACCACGAGTTCGAGGTCTAAACCCAACTTTTTGGCAAAAGCATGGGCCAAATCAATCGATATGCCAAAGGGCTTACCAGAGACAGGATCTTTATTGGCCAAAATAGGGTTTCCCAAATTGATGGAGGCGCGCAAATGGCCCTTAGGAGCAAAGGTTTGAAGTAAAGTGGTGGAGAAAGTCATGATTGAGAGTATTCCAAATGATGTTAGTGTAAGTATTAGTGTTATGGTTATCGCTAATCAATACTGGCAAAAAACCGACGCGCTCAATGTGAATGAACAGTGGTTAAATCAATCACGTCCGAGTGTTCAATGCTCTCGGTGAACCACACTCGAATGCCGGCCGCTCGAGCTCCTAGGTGGCACGGCTGCCCCTGCTCGTCAAGCGTCATGGTCAGATCATGGCCAGGAATCAACAAATTACCCGGTCTTTTTGTCCAAAATCCCCAGATGAGCTCAATGGAGCGAGCACTCTCCATGGCATCATCGGTGTCGATGACTTTTCTGGATAACAATTCGCCTCGGTTTTTAGCCGCGTCGCCGGTGAACAAAATATCGTGATCCCCATTGTTCAACACAAAAAGCAAATGCCCTGGGGTGTGACCCGGCACCGAATGAGCCACCATCCCGGGGATGAACTCTTGGCCTGAACTCACCATCTCCACGCGAGCGGATCTGGCGAGCTCTTGCACATAAAGCTCAGGCAGCGGATCAAAGCCTGGCGGCTGAGCCTTGGCCCATTCCAACTCTGTTTGACCAATCCAAATCTTGGCCTTGGGGAACAAAGTGAAGTTCACAATGTGATCGTAATGGGCATGGGTCAAGACGACATCGCTCACCTCACTAGGATCCACGGATAACTCCTGCAAGCGCCGCTCCAGTGGTTTTCTCATCCCAAAGGCACCCACATCAAGAAGGATCGTTCGACCCTCACCTCGAATCAAGGTGACGGTGCTCCACCCTAAACCACCGTGACAAATCGAGCGTCCCGGAAAGCCTTGAATCAAAACATCAACTTGGTACCGATGCATACTCACCCTTCACTGCAATAAAAAGGATTCAACAACAAACAAATGGTTCAGTCAGCACTGATGTGCGCATCAGTGATCAGCTTTCCATAGAGACGCAAATCCGATTGTATTTGTTGCGCAAACTCAGCCGGTGTGCTCCCCACAATCTCATTGCCACCATCGTCCACCAAGCGACGAATCACGGTGGGCGACTTCAATGCCTTCACGGCTTCAGCATTCAAGCGCCGAATGATGCTCGCATCAGTCCCGGCAGGTGCCAGTAAGCCTTGAAACTGAGAGACATCAAAGCCCTTGAAGCCCAACTCGTGCATGGTGGGCAGATTGGGCATACCCTTGCTTCGCTTCATGGAGGAGACCGCAAACCCCCTGAGTTTATTGGCCTTGATCATCGGAATGCCTGTGACCA